>Ga0100380_10000132_pt1 | contig 86907 bp, 93 predicted proteins | sample CryGeymeta201504_FD_80417 | JGI IMG/M metagenome (GOLD analysis project Ga0100380, IMG submission 80417) | Groundwater microbial communities from Crystal Geyser aquifers in Utah, USA - Crystal Geyser metaG 2015-04 | ecosystem: Environmental > Aquatic > Deep subsurface > Groundwater | place... | reverse complement strand
GTTGTAATGTAAGGACTTTCAATAATTACTTCATTTTTGCAATGTTTAAGATCTGCAACAAATTGCTTGTAAAAAGTATCTTCGTCAAACAATTTTGAATGGGTGAAATCTACTGATATTACATTGAACTTTTGCAATAAGGTTATAAGAAAATCAATCATTATTATTCACCCCCTTTCCATTTGGTAATTTTGTTGGGTGAATAACAGAAACTTTCCCGTTATAATAAGTAAAACCTAAGGCTTTAAGTTGTTCGAATGTATTTAGTAAACTAGGGAGAATTTGGTTCCACCTATGGGCAACCTCGCCAGCCAGTAAAATGTTTAGTAATCAAAGGTTAGTAAATATTTTATTGTTTGTGCCAAGGAGTCGCCGCAAGGTACTTAACCGCAGATATAGTAAATCGCCCTACCTAGAAATAAAAGAGATTTGTAGGGTCTAATTTGAAGTTTTGGATTTTAAAAAAGAATATAAAAAGTTTTTCATTAAATATCCGGTAAATACAAAAAATGCTATATAAATCAGAGTCCCTAAGAAATCTGGGGTATGTTTATAAATAAAATCATATCGATACATTAACGGCCATTGAACTAAATAAATTTCGTACGAGTACCTACCCAAGATAATTAATATATCTGATTGAACTCTCATTAATATAATAATAAATACTAAGGAGGCTGCAGTAACTAAACTAAGTAATGCCTCTGAAATTATTTTTTCTCCAATACTAGAATGTATGGCGGTATAAGCAAATATTATTGATAGTATTGATATTAGTGTAAGCCTTAAGAAATTTCTTTTAGGCGCAAGTAAATGTATCATTCCTAATCTATTCTTTAGTTTTAGTACATTATTTTTATTAAATATATAAGCAAGTAAAATTCCAAATGGAAATGCGAATAAGTGAAGTTTGTATAGTTTAAGCACATCTTTAGTTACAGGTAAATTTAGGTTAACCATAAAATATCCCGCTAGCAATATTAATAATGCAGATAAAATTGGTCTTTTTTTTCTATAAAACAGCGGAAATATCAAATAGTAAAATAGTATTAATGTAAAATACCACAAAGGAGAATTGATTGAGATATCAATATCCGAATTGGGAAAGAATCCCAAAAAGTTCTGCAGTACTAAGGTAAAACTATAGTTTCTACCCAGTACAAAGTGATCTAATAGTAAGAATACTGTAAGAACAAGCCACATTGGGATAAAAATACTCTTTAATCTTTTTTTGTAAAATTCTAACGTTGATTTACTTAACAAATTCTCTGAGCTTGCAAGTCCAAACCCGGATAAAAATAAAAATATATTAACTCCAACACCACCCGCAACAGAGAGGGGGTATAGAAAGTTATGGTCTAAAAATAAAAAATAACCTATGTGGGAGAAAATCACCATTAATATAGCTATGCCCTTAAGCTCATAAGTATGTAAGTGGCTCATAACATTAGAATTTCTATTTTTTTTGGCAGTTAAGACGACAAGGGATACAAAAAAGGTTAAAAAAAGAGCAGTTTGAAAATAGGAATCAGGATAACTAATATTCATTGATTAAATTTCCCCATATTATGTACCCTTTACCTGACGGATGAAATTCATCAGAAGAATAGTAGTCTGGGTCTGATTTGGAAGTTAGATAAGTACTGCTATAAAGATCTATTAACTTAATACGGTCTTTATCTTCAATATTAGTAACTACTTTTTTTATAATTTCATTAAATTGTTTTGTTCTATAGTTAAGTATGAGATTAAATGGGGGATAAACTACTTTACTTGAGCCCAAGTAAGGAATATTTAACACGGTAACTTTTGCTTGGGTCTTTGTGTGTAATTCACTTAGTATGTAGCTGTAGTTATTTTCAAATTCATTTTTTGTTTTTTTGTTGTGTACATCGTTTGTGCCAATTAACAACGTAATGTAATCAGGATTTTGCTTAATAGCCTCTGGGAGTTGGTTATTTATTACATCAGTAGTTGTACCTCCTGGTTGTCCTAGATTTGTAAATACAACTTGTTTATGTAAATTTGTAAGATTTGTTGCATAAACGTACGTAAAGGTGTCAGAAATTTCTAAGCTACCAACACCGGCACTTAAGCTGTCTCCAAGGGCAATGTATAAAACTTTGTCATTCTCTAGGTTATTACCCAATGTTATAGAGTTAGTATTATAGGGACTTTGCAAATTCGTATAACCAATATAATGATAAAATCTTACATACGAAAACAATAGATAAAAGAACGGTAAAGAAAGTAATGTTAGAATTTTTATAAGTTTCACTATCTAATTATATAGAAAAGATTTACTTTTGTATTATCTTACTTTTACAGGTTTTAATCACAATTTATACTAATTTTTGTTAATATTAAATATATGAAAATTAAAAAAAATAGGTGCAATTCTAATTTGGTCAGAAAATTTTATAGAACTGGCTAAGTGGTATAAAAATATGCTCGGAGCAGGAGTAATTGAAGAAATTAATCACCCAGATGACACGGGAGTTGGTTTATCTATTGGTGAGTCATACCTTTGGGTTGGTAAACATCCAAAAGTAAAAGGAAAAAATAAAGATCCATACAGAATAATGTTTAATATATCTGTAGATTCCGTAACTGACTCTTATAAGGAGCTAAAAGAAAAAGGTGTAAAGTTTATTGCTAAACCTTTTAAAGCGCCCACATTTGATTCGTATTTTGCAACATTTACTGATCTAGACGGAAATATAATTCAGTTTATAGGTGAAAAGTAGGTAAGCCGAGTACTCAGGTTAAAATTTACGCATTACTATAAAATACAAAAAGCCCCTGCTAAATAAGAACAATTACAGATTCGATTTCCATTTAGATAACGCTGCGGAGTCTTTAGAAAAAGTTGTTTCTGCCTAGGGGCTTGTATATAACCAACGCAAAAAACTTGTTCTAGTATCAAATAATAATAAAACATGGACACTACCCGGAGGGGGTATAGAACCTGGTGAAACCCCGAAAGAAGCACTTATCAGGGAAGTTTATGAAGAGACATCGATAAAGGTTGATCCTGCCACTATAAAACTTTTAGGGTATTTTAGTTCTTACAAAAAAGAAGAAGGTAAGTGGGTATTTTACGCGAACCAACTAATATACACAGGCAAGGTCTTAAGTGTATGTGAGTTTGTAAAGGATCCTGGGGGTAATGTAAAACATACGACGTATCTAGACTTCGGCAATTTGTCCCAATATGTTTCTTGGCTAGATGAGAAATTTTTACACGAGTTTAGAAAAACTTGTGAACTATGTAGTTAGAGAATTGTATTTTTCCTGCCTATACAACACCTACTTACTATTCAAACATAGTTTTGTTAGTATATTTTTATGGGACTACTATTTATAACCGGAAACTCTGGAAAGTTTCAAGAAATTAAAAAACTTTTGCCTAGTGTCGAGCAACTAGATATAGATCTTTCAGAGATACAACATCTAGATTCCCAGACGGTTCTAAAAGCTAAGCTTCTTGAGGCGCAAAATCACACAAGCGATCCTTTTATAGTTGAAGATACCTCCTTTACTCTCACGGGGATGGGTGGCCTTCCAGGACCCTTAAGTAAGTGGTTTCTTAAAAGTATTGGAAATGCTGGAATAGTAAAACTTTCAAAAACTTTTGGAGCCGAGGCTGTGGCAAAGTCAATCATTGGATTTTCAGACGAAAATAAGAATATTTCTTTTTATGAAGGCGTATTAAAAGGAGAAATAGTAGAGGACAAAGGTCAGGTAAGCGCAGGATTCGGGTGGGATCCTATTTTTAAACCTAACGGCCATAATAAAACGCTAGGCGAAATGTCTCAGGATGAAAAGAACTTGATCAGTATGCGAAAGATCGCAGTAGAAAAATTTATTGCAGCCAACTAACTTAGAGACTTATTATATATTGTTACTGTTAGCCATGTAACCAAGATAGCAAAAAGGTAGTAAATACTATTTAACCAAAACGAATAGGGGAGTGGTAGGTAAAAAAAGCCAAATAAAACTGTAGATTGAACAATATAGGTGCGTAATGAGTTTTGTCCCAAGGTTAAATACAACCAACCTAAGTATTTAGTAATAAAAGTTTTATACTTTTCGATAAACATATAAAAAACTGTAAACCATAGTGCAAAAATAATAATTCTTCCTATTCCTAGTGTTTCGGTATTAAACAACAAGTCTGAAGGGTATTTGTAGTTATCAGAAATATTATTTAAAACACTTAATAAAACGGTAATAATAAATAACAGAACAATTGAGTATTTGATTAGTCTAAATTCTTTAATATATCTGTATAACTTAGCTAGATTATCTTTATAAAAGCCTGCTAACATTCCTAGTACAAATATTAGTTGCCAAGAGGTAAGCTCAAAAAAACTTACACAAGCTAGGGTACAGTTTGTATTTTTAAAATTTAACGACCAAATAAGTACAGATAAAGCTAAAACCAACCAAGATAATCTTTTTTTAAATAACAGTAAAATTATGGGTGCTAATAATAGTAGGGGAATATAAAGTACTAAGATATCTGCCCAACCATAAACGTGTCTTAGTATTAAAGTATTAAGTACTAAGTCCTTTAAAATGGATACACTGTCCACATTTAAAGTCATTGGGTACCTATTTGTATTTAATGCAAGCGCTGTGTAACCTAGTGTTAAAAAAATACTCCATAGGTAGAGATTGCGTGATTTTTTAAAAAGAATTTTAAAAGTATTTTTTACAGCTCCGCCTGCAAGTTTTGGGTAATAAACGTAGCTGACAAAAAAACCAGATAAAAACACAAACCCTTCTGCCGCCGAAACCCATAAACGGCCGTTACCGTTGTAAAAAGTAAAAATGGAGTTGCCTGTGTAGTAATTAAGGTGGTCAACAAGTATCGCTAACAAAAAATTCCCTCGTAGTATGTCTAAAACTATGTTTCTTTTTGTTATATTTTTAGTGATTATCTGTATAAGCTATACTAATGTTAGATATACGTAAATAAGTACTAAAAGCTTTGCCACCATTTAAAAATGAAAAAGCCAAAATATCTTTACCACGCTTCGCAAAATAAAAATATTGAAATATTTGAACCAAGAGCGAATTCAGTTCGGAATAAAGAAGAGGGTCCAGTTGTTTTTGCGACTACGGGCGAACAATATGCATCCAAATTTATTGTTCCATGTAACGACTCCTGGTCAAATTTGGGAAGATTTAACGGAGTTAGTTATGCTCTTTACAGTGATAAAGAAAGATTTTTAAAGGAGGACAAGGGCGGGGCTATCTACACTTTACCCTCAACAACTTTTTATCACGAAACAAAATACGGTGGCACTAAAGATGGGTGGGTTAGTAAAGAACCGGTCAAACCTCTTTCTAAAAAAATATATGAATCCGGTTTAAAGTCTATGTTAAGTCTAGGGGTACAGGTTTATTTTGTAGACAAAACAGTTTTTGAAGATATCGCTAACTCTATAGATCAAGGTTTTTCACTTATAGTCACTTTAGAATCTGAAAATATGTTAAGAAAAATAAATTTTATTAAAATATCGTAGAACTTGACTATCCTGTAGTATTAGATATGTACCAAACTTTGTGCTATAATACTCTGTGTTAAGACAAATACCCAGTAGTTAAAAAGATTACTTAGATGTTTTTTAAACGATAATCCGTTTTTTACACACCCGCTTACTCTACAACAAACTACGTACCTATATTTATCTATTTACAGATATCTATAATTTTTTTATTTATTGATATGTTGTCATACCAAAAATTATGAACAAAATTGCTAAACTTTCCAGTCACAGTGCTCAGATAATATTAGACACTTTAGTTAAAGAAGGCATAAATGTTACTGTTGTTTCTGCAAAGTATAAACTTTTAAAAATTATTCACGAGGGCAGTACTTTTTTCATAAGGGGAACTTCTTTTCCAGTTAACTCACAGCCAACCTGTATGATAGCTAATAATAAGTACTTAACTAAAAAAGTGCTAAAACTTGCTAAAGTTAGAATTCCAAAAACATATTTAGTTAAAACTGCTCTTCAGGCTAAAAAATTAATTAATACTAAAAATCTTTACCCCTGTGTTTTAAAACCAACAGTTGGGGCTCATGGTAATAAGGTTTACGCAAATATAGAAACCGAAGCAGAACTAGATGAAATAATGCCACACATATTCCCTGCAACTGGAACTAAAAACGTACTAATAGAAGAATTTATACAAGGAAAGGATTATAGAGTTTTTGTAGTAGGAGATAAAATATCTGCAATTATGGAGCGAATACCTGCTCATGTAATCGGAGACGGGGTAAATACCCTACGTCGTTTGATCACTATTTTTAATAATAACCCCCTAGTAGGTGTTAAGTACGAAAAACCAATGTGTAAAATAAGGCTAAATGGTGAGGTTAAAAGAAATCTAAAAAAGAAAGGGGTTAATTATAAATATATACCTAAAATAAACGAAATATTCTTTTTAAGACAAAATTCTAATATAAGTACTGGGGGGATAGGCAAGGATGCTACTATTGAGGCCCCAGAAATAGTAAGAGCAACAGCTTTAGCAGCAACAAAAGCCTTAGGAATGGGCGTTACTGGAGTTGATATTATCTATAATAAAAAAACAAATAAAGCCTATGTTTTAGAGCTTAATGACCAGCCCGGAATAGATATCCACCATTTTCCCGTAATTGGCAGAGCACAAAATGTGGCTTTAGATATTATAAATTACATTTTAAATAGACCCACCCCCGAAATGACAATCGCGGGTTTAGAAAAACTACCCTTAGAAACCCCTACTTTAGAAAAAATACTCCCTGCTATTTAGGACAGTTATTGAATCTAGCCTAGAACTCGTCTATTCTTTGTATGTAAAATGAAACACTACACCTACCTTTTAAAATGCTCGGACGGTACCTTTTACTGTGGTTATACAATTGATTTAAAGCGTAGAGTTTTAGAACATAACGAATCTAAATTAGGTGCTAAGTATACAAAAGGTAGACGTCCTGTAGAGCTTTATTACTTTGAGGAATTTGACACTAAACAAGAGGCACTACGTAGAGAATTAGATATAAAGAAACTCCCACCTTTAAAAAAATCCCAACTTAAAATACCTGGGGGGTAGGTATTGACACACACAAAAATAAGTCTAATATAATTCATATGTCCAAGATTTTATTATTTATAATTCCTATTGCCTTTATTGGTTTTATTTTCTTTCTAATGTCTGGAAGTTCTCAAAATAATACTTCTAATAATTCTGGAAATGTTAAAGGTGCCACAATGCAAGGGGATACACAAATTATTGAAATAGTCGCAAAAGGTGGCTATTCACCCCGTGTTGTTAATGCGAAAGCTAATACAAAAACAACTTTAAATATGAAAACTATAAATACCTATGACTGCAGCTCAGCACTTATTATTAAAGATTTAGGCGTAAATGACTCACTTTCGCAAAATGGTATTAAAAGCTATACAATACCTCCCCAAAAATCCGGGACTGTAATATCTGGAAATTGTTCTATGGGAATGTACGGTTTTAAAATTAAATTTAATTAAGCAATAAGCAATATGGATAGTACTAATAAAAAGGCTAGAATCGCCTTAAAAAAGGCCAAAACAAGTTTAGAAAAAATTATAAAAATGATTGATGACGATGTTTACTGCATAGACATACTACAACAAATACTTGCAGTAAAAGGGTTGTTAAACAGTTCAGCAAGTAAAATTTTAGACAATCATTTAAAACACTGTTTTTCACAGGGTTTTAGAACAAAAGATAAAGAGTTAGAAGAAAAATTAATTAGTGAGTTAATTACTGTTATAAATATTAGAGAAAGGACAAAATGAAAACCTCTTATAAAGTAAATGGAATGCACTGTGCTAGTTGTGCTCTTTTAATTAAAAGTAGATTAGAAAAAGATGAAAATGTTGAAAAATGTGAAGTAAGTTACGCTACAAACAAAGCATCTATTACGTTTAAAAACTCTGAGAAATCTATAGAAGAACTTAATAAACAAGTTTCTAAAATAGGATATACTTTAGAAAAATTCGGCCAATCTAGCCAATCTAAAGACTCTGCTTTATTAGATTTAGCTAACTTAAAGCTCAAACTGCAAGTTACCTTACCTTTTACAATAGGTATTTTTGCTTTAATGCTAATTGAAATTTTTCATAAGTTATTTGGAACTCCCTTATTCATAAATATCCCTATGATGTTTTTAAATCCTTTAATGATTGTTGTATCAACAATTAGTTTATTTTGGGTAGGAAAAGATTATTTGAAGGGTGTGTACAGATTTATTAAATATGGTGCTGCTAATATGGATACTTTAGTTGGTATTGGTACCTCTGTAGCCTACTTCTATAGCCTGGTAGTTTTCTTTTTTCCAAACTTGGTAACAAAATTAAATCTTTCTCACGCTCTTTATTTTGATGTCGCCATAGTTGTTATTGGCTTTATCACCTTAGGAAAGTATTTAGAGATTAAATCAAAACTTAAAACAGGTGACGCTATTAAGAAGTTAATGGGGCTTCAGGCCAAAACTGCTTTGGTAGAAAAAGATGGAAAGGTAGTGGAGCTTAGTATTAGTAATATAAAAATAGGAGATATTCTAATAGTAAAACCTGGGTCTAAAATCCCCCTAGATGGAAAAATTATTAGCGGTTCTTCTACTGTAAACGAAAGTATGCTTACAGGCGAGTTTATGCCCGTAAAAAAAGGTATTAACGATACGGTTATTGGTGGAACTTTAAATAAAAACGGACACTTTAAGTACAAAGCTACAAAAGTAGGTGCTCAAACAATGCTAGCTCAAATAATTAAACTTGTTGAGGAGGCACAAGAAAGTAAAGCACCTGTACAAGCCTTGGTGGATAAAATATCATCCATTTTTGTGCCCGTAGTTTTAGTTATAGCAGTAGTCTCTTTTTTACTATGGATTATAGTTGGCCCTTATTTTATGCCCTTTAATCAGACATTAGGTTTTGCCCTGTCATCGTTGATTGGAACTTTAGTTATAGCTTGCCCCTGTGCACTAGGCCTTGCCACACCTACAGCAATAATTGTAGGAACAGGAAAGGGAGCTCAAAACGGAATACTAATTAAAAATGCTGAAAACTTAGAGCATCTAAACAAGGTAACTGCTATTGCTTTTGATAAAACCGGCACTATAACAAAGGGTAAACCAGAAGTTGTTTCATTTAATAACGTTTCTAAATTAAAAGATTCTGAACTAACTAATATAATATATTCTTTAGAAAATCTATCAGAGCATCCTTTAGCCGAGGCATTAGTACAGTTTACAAAAGGCAAAAAAGCTAAAGAATTAAAGGTAATTGGGTTTACCACAATAGAAGGGAAAGGCCTAAAAGGATTTATAGAGGGCAAAAGTTACTACATAGGAAACCTTGCCCTAATGAAAGATCTTAAAATAGATATTGAAAAAGCAGTTATGACCACTATTACTAATCAGGGAGGTACACCAGTCTTTGTATCCGATGGTAAAAGTTTAATTTCATACTTTTCGATAAGTGATACCTTAAAAGAAAACTCCGCAAAAACTATTAAAAGCTTACATAAGTTGGGTATAAAGGTAATTTTATTAACAGGAGATCAGTTAGAAACTGCAAACTTTATAGCTAAAAAAGTAAATATTGACCAAGTATACGCTCAGGTTTTGCCAAAAGACAAAGCTGACGTTATTAAGCAACTTCAAAAAGACGGCCACATTGTTGCCATGGTAGGGGATGGTGTAAACGATGCTCCCGCCCTGGCCCAGGCTGATGTTGGAATAGCTATGAGTACGGGAACTGATGTCGCAATTGAATCTGCTGGAATTACCCTGCTAAAAGGCGACCTATCTAAGGTTTTAAAGGCTATAAATCTATCTAAAAATACTATAACTACAATTAAGCAAAATCTATTTTGGGCATTCATTTATAACGCTGTTGGAATTCCTTTGGCAGCCGGGGCATTTTATCCATTTTTTGGAATTTCGCTAAATCCGGTTTTTGCAGGAATGGCCATGGCCTTAAGTAGTGTTAGCGTTGTTTCAAATTCCTTAAGGTTAAAAATCAAATCCATATGAAGGACTCAATACTGTACATAAAAGGAATGCATTGTAAGGCTTGTGAAATAGTTATTAAAGAGAGTGCTGAAGAAATAGAAGCTATTAATAGTGCAAAGGCCAGTAACGCTAAGGGGGAATTACATGTAACAACAAAAAATGGGGCAAATTTAGACTTAACTTTAAATCAACTAAATAAAAAAATAGAAAGTTTGGGTTATACCGCTTCGTTAACTAAGTTCTCAGAAGACGTTAACTACAAATCTTTACTAATACCTTTTTCTGCCGCATTAGCTTTTTTTGCATTATTTATTTTACTTCAAAAATCTGGGATTCTTACCCTATACAGCCCTAACAATATTTCGGTTGTAGCTGTATTTGTAATTGGTGTTATAGCAAGTTTATCCTCCTGTATGGCCGTTGTTGGAGGGTTAGTTTTATCCATGTCGGCAACATTTGCTAAAAATGATACTAAAAAACCCTTTATTCCTATTACAGCTTTTCATGCATCTAGGGTAATATCATTTTTTTTATTAGGTGGTTTAATTGGTCTTTTAGGGTCGGTTTTAAAGGTTTCTCAAACAGGAAACATGCTTTTAACATTTGTACTGTTTTTTGTAATGTTAGTTTTAGGATTAAATATGTTAGACACCTTTCCCTTTGTTAAAAAACTACAACTAGCATTACCTCACAGTAAGGGATTAAAAGGTAGGCTTAGAGAAGATCACATTTTAACTCCCATAATACTAGGTGCTTTAACCTTTATATTGCCCTGCGGTTTTACTCAAAGTATGCAATTTTATGCTTTATCATCTGGAAGCTTTATAACTGGTGCAACTACTATGCTTGTGTTTTCTTTAGGTACCTTGCCCGTATTAGCAGGTGTAAGTTTTGCCTCCGTAAAATTTTCAGAGGGTAAGCATAAAGCAACTTTCTTTAAAACAATGGGGTTTTTAGTTATATTTTTTGCATTAATAAATTTAATATCTGCCTTAACCTTGGCGGGCATAATTGATCCTATATTAGGGTTTTAAAGGGGGTGTTTACAAATGATGTATGAATACGGAGAGGGTATGATGCAAAACTGGTTTTTTGGAGGGTTTTTAGTTTACTTACTAGTAGTTACTTTTTTAATTTTAGGTATAGCCTATTTCATTAAAGAGCTATTTAAAGATAAGAAATAAAAGGTTACTTAACTATCTATAATTACTTAGCATCTTTTACTATTATTCTTTTATTTTTTTTATCTAAGGCAAGCTCCAGCATTTGGTTTTCTTTCCACTTGAGATCCCTTAAAAAATCTCTAGGGATAACGATTACTTTGCTGTACTTACCTAGTTGTAGTATTTTTCTTTTTGCTTTTTGAGCCATAGATATACTTGAAATTTAGTAGTATATACTAAATATATACCAGAGACATACTATCGCAAGAATTAGTTTAAGGTAAAATTTAACGAATCGGTGTAGTTGCACCGGCATATACCTAAGGTATAAAATAAGTTTAGTGAAATTAAAAAAACTTGAGAATATTTTAATAATTGTGCTAACAGTGGGTACTTTTGTTGCTTTTTTTGCAGTCTATCAAGACTTTTTAAGATTTCATGATTTTGAAGGAGTTTGGTTTAAATTTAAAGATTGTACAGCCGTTCATCCTTTTTTAACCCCCTGTTTTTATGGTGCTTTTGCATTTTTGGGGTCTTTAATTTGGGCTTTAATAATTAGTACTAAAAAGTTAGGCTATCAATTTAAATATTTATTTTGGTTTTTAATTGGGGGTGTTATTTTTGCTTGGAGTAATTTTGGCAAAGAGTTATATAAGTTTTACCAAGCTTCTGGTCAAGAATATGTAGGCTGTTCAGGAGCTAAAGTTTTAAATCCCTTTGTCACTCCCTGCTTTTATGGAAGTTTTTTATTTTTAACTGCCCTGCTTGTTGCCTTTTTTATTAACAAGAAGATAAGTATTAAAAAATAACTACTTTCCTTAACATTTTGATTACAAAAAGGAAAATTCTATTAAAGTTATCTGAATCGAAAAAACTGATAAGCTCTTTAGTCTGGATATTTAAACTTGGTTTTTTTCAGAACACCTACTTTAATGTTGGTTTTTTGCTATTTATTAGTCTTACTGCCCTAGTACCGTTAACTTACTCTTACTTTTGGGCAAAAATTATTGACGCACTAACCAATGCCGCTAGTAATCCTTTAGACACTAATTCCTTATACTTCTACGTTGGTGCTTTTTTTATGATAGTTGTATTGGACAAAATTATAAATTCTTTTACGAATTATTTTGAAATAATAAGTCATTTAAGAATAAGCAGAAATAATTCAATTATTCTTGCCAAAAAGTTTTCGCAATTAGAGCTGCAGGCCTATGAAGACCCAGAAGTAAATAAATTAATTCAAAAAGTGGATGAAAATTATTTTAGGGCAAATAGCATCATAGATAAGCTATTTTGGAGTATATACGATTTCACATCTCTGATAATTTCTACAGTGATTTTATTTTCTCTATCACCTATAATTCTTATTCTTTTACTCTTAGGTAATATCCCCACTCTGGTAAATCAAATAGCTTTGGGCGATAAAGCATGGGGTATCTGGGATGCTGAGTCTACTACTAGAAGAGAATTTTGGTCTACGAGGGCGTATCTAAAGGAATTAAGTTATTTTCAGGAGGTAAGGGTTCACAATCTTACAAATTTCTTATTAAACAAGTTTACATATTTAAACGATAAGTTTTTAAACAAACAATTAAAGCTGGAAAAAAGAAGGTTATTCTCTGAGGTTTTACTTGGTTTTTTAAGTTCTGTTTTCTACATATTTAGTTACGCCTTTTTAATTTACAAGGTAGTTGGGGGAATAATAACAATAGGTTTATTTACATTCTACTCAAGTAGGATAGAGACCGTTTCCAGATCTTTAAAGAGTATTTTTAGATTTGTGGGAAATATGTATGAGGATAGCTTGTTTATCTCTGAATACAGACAGTTTCTTAATTTAAAATCTAACCTTAAAAACGGCACAAGATTAGTAGGGACATTTCCAAATTCGCCCCTAATAGAATTTAAAAATGTTTGGTTTAAGTACCCCGGTACAAAAACTTGGGTTCTTAGGAATTTTAATTTCACCATGGGCGTTGGTGAGCATATTGCGATAGTCGGAGAAAATGGGGCTGGAAAAACAACCTTAATAAAACTACTTTTAAGGTCTTACGATATAGATAAGGGTGAAATTTTAATAAACAATAAAAGTATTAAAACTTTAAACAGAAAAGACTGGTTTAAATACTTATCTCCCTTAATGCAAAATTTTGCTACTTTTCACTATGATGTAAAAACAAACGTTGCATTAAGCGATTTAAACAAAAAAGTAAACTTTGAAAAAGTTGTTAAGAGTACTAAAATGTCTGGTGCACACGAATTTGTAGATAAGTATCCTAAAAAATACAAACAGCTACTTAGAAAATCTTTTCCAAATGGAATTGATCCAAGCTGGGGTCAGTGGCAAAAAATAGCTCTGGCTAGGTCATTCTATAAAGATAGTCCGATACTTATACTAGATGAACCAACGAGTGCTATTGACCCTAAAGCAGAGTATGAAATATTTCAAAAATTATTTGATTTTGCTAAAAACAAAACGGTTATAATAATTAGTCACAGATTTAGTACGGTAAGAAATGCAGATAGAATTATAGTTTTAGATAACGGAAAAATTGTAGAAGAGGGTAGCCATGCTCAATTAATTGCCAAAGGTGGTATGTATAAAGAGGCCTACGATCTTCAGAAAAAGGGGTATGAGGATATTTAATTTTGTAAAAAATTTCTGCTTTTAATTTTCCATGCATCATTACCTATTTCGTCTCTAACTAAACTTAGGATACTAATATTGTCAAAATAAGCATCGAATATTTTCTCTTTTCCCCTTAAAAATTCTAAAATTTCATCACACTTACCCCCGCTATCTTTTACCAAGGTTATATGAAAATTTAGATTTTCTTTATCAAAATCTCCCCAGGTAATATAAGGTAATTTTTCTAAACTTGTATAAAAATCTTTATATAAGTTTTTGGCAGATTTACCCAAAGACACTTGAACATAAATCACTTTACCTTCTTTAAATGTTTTAATGTTTTTTATAAATATCTTTTCTTTTTTTCTACTTTTGACAAAGTTACCCACTAACTTATTTACCTCGTTGTATTCTGTAGTATTAAATTTATATTTAATCGTAAAGTGAGGTGCCGAAGAAGGTATGCAGACATTAAATCTATTTTTTACTTCCTTAGAAAGTTTTAAAAAATAATCGCAAGCCTCCCCTTGGAGAATATTTTGTATTAGCAACGTTTCCATTAATTAAATTATAGCATTAGTGCCTTTGTTAAGGCATTATGTTATAATTAGCCCTATGAACGCCTTAGTAGAGCAACTTGCAAAAAATAATCAAGATTTAAAAGTAGCTGAGATTGAAGGTGTTTTATACTTAGTTAAAAAAGAAAACACTAAAGATATTTCTAAAATAGTTCATTTGACAGGACTACCCTCTAGTACTGTTTCTGCTTTAGTTAAAACAATTCCTCAAATAAAAGATCTTAAAAATTTAGATTTTACTGCTTATAACTGGAGTTTATTTAGTATTTCTGACCCTGAGTTAGAGGAGTTCATTACATGTGTCAGAAAAGAGTTTAAATTGCCCTTTGAAGCTAACAAAAGAGAATACGATCAATTTTTTGCACTGCCTCAAACTAGTTTACAAAAAGCAGTAATTTTGGATAAAAAAGGTTTAATTAGTAACAAACATTCCGTCGCACTAATCGGTGATGATGACTTAGTTTCTATAGTTTTGGCTAAAAAGTATCCCGAATTATTAAAAATTACGGTATTAGAGTTAGACGATAACTTGGTTTTAAAAATAAAACAAATTAGTGAGAAATATAAACTAAATATAGAGGTACTTAAGTACGACGCTAGGGATAAAATACCCCCACAGCATTTTGGTAAGTACGACTCTGTTTTAATTGACCCACCCTATACTTACACTGGTATAAAACTTTTTATAGACAGATCTTTGCAGCTATTAAAAGGTCACACTGACTTTAGTGGAAAATACATCTTTTTAAATTATGGAAACAGTTTTAAATCTCCCGAAAAAACTTTAGCTATTCAACAGGTAATAGGGGAATACGCTTTGCTAATAGAGGATAAAATAAATAATTTTAATAATTATATTGGGGCCGAAAGTATAGGCAGTGTTAGTTCCTTGTATATTTTAAAAACTACGCCACAGACAAAAATAAAAGAGTTTAAAGTAAAAAATATTTATACTTATGAAATTATCGAAAACCAAAACTTTCCTTATATAGAGCAGTATTCAATTAAAATCCTAAAAGTTGAAAAGCAAATGTTTTATAAAAATGCACTAGACCATTTAATTAGACAGTTTGCCAAATCACATAGTTTAAAAATAAAGGACTTTATGTTTACAAAATTCGATGAAAAAGGTGGGGAGACTTTTACGTATGTATTACAAAACAGCAATTTAATAGCTCATACATGGCCAGAATTTGGCAGTATTCATATAGATTTAATTACTTGTAGCAAAGTAAAAAACAGCAATTTAATAGCTGAAACATTAAGTAAATTACTAAAAACAGATTATATAGAAGTTAAAAGGGTGGAGTAGTCAATTTTAATAGTCATTCTCTACCCACATTAAGCCCTGCGCACCTTGGCCTAAATCGTTAGCTCTATCGGCCAAGTTGTCTAATCCGGTTCTATACATTCTTGCATTCAGAGGATCTATAAAAGATACCTCATCATGTCCAACACCACACAAAACTATAGCGTGTTCTTTGGGTACATATTGGTTTTCCCAAACACCTACTCTACTTGCACAGTGAGTCCAGGCCAATAGAGGCATGCCTTGTCTAAGAAAACCTTTAACTGTGCTTTTATATAAATCTTTATTTCCCCCAAATCCTCTATTATTGTCGCCGTTGAAACCGAAACTGTCAGCATAGCTTAGCCAAGGAACGTCACTACTCATTTGATCCCAAATCGGTTGGGCATATATCCCGTAGGCATAGGGTGGAATTTGGCCCCACGCAGGGTTGCCAGGAGCATTTAGAACTTTATTAATGTCTGGGTGAATACCTTTACTAGGATCTATGTCCTTTCTTAAAAAATTGATCATCTCATCCTCAGTTCCTATATTCTTGTTGTTTAGAGTACTTAAAATTCTTAAACCGGCCAATTCACAATCTAAAGCGTATTTCTGGGGTCCGGACTCCTTTATAGAAAGTTCTCTCCAAGCTACCCTATCTATTACTGGGTGATCGATTGTTTGCTGATCTTTATAGGCTTGAAACCATATCCAGGAGGCTTCATCGAAGTCTACATTAAGACGTGTTTGAATTTCCAGTACTTGAAGATACAGGGCTGTTCCCCCGGTTAAAAACAAAGCGGACATCTGAAGAAAAAGTCTTCTAGAAGGAATAAAATTAGGCAAAGATGTATCTATGGAAGGTGTACTAAGATTTTTTTTGCCCTAAAATTTAGGTCTAAAACACCCATCTTTACTTTCGGGTTTTATTTGGTAAAATTATTTTAATAAAAAATAACTATTTACTTGTTGATTTTATTTTTAATTTTAGCTACTAAACCCTTAAGAACTATTTGTAAGCTAGCTAAGTTTAATTTTATTTGTTCCATATTAAGTATGTAATTACTACACCCTAATATATCACTATTTCTAAAAACAGCAATGCCCTACTACAGTAAAAATACTATCACCAAAGGAATAGATGTAATAGTGGTATTTAAAGCTCGCGCCATTAAGACCCATATCTATAAAGTAAAATGCGGTACTACTGAGTACTTAATAGATAAATTAGGGTTTAATTACGACAAAAAGATTGGTGATACCCGGTACCATATTTTTGGCGTTCAAAGTGGTAATACCTTTTTAAAACTAAGCTTTAATACCCAAGCCCTATCTTGGCAGTTGTTAGAAATAAACTTTTTCTCGTAACTGTGCACACAAAATATACTCTTAATAAAGGGGGACTTGGGGTCAACAAAAGTCTTCCTCTAATGATGCATGTAGATATGAATAGTTTTTTTGCCAGTTGTGAGCAACAGGAAAACCCCTTACTAAGAAAAAAACCGGTGGGAGTTGTTCCAAGTATACATCAAAGTTCTACTATTGTTGCTGCGTCAGTTGAAGCTAAAAAATTTGGCATTAAAACTGGTACTAAAGTAAGAGATGCTTTAGAAATGTGCCCTAATATTATTTTTAAAGAGGCGGATCCTGCTAAATACAGATATATAAACAAAAAATTTATGGAGGTGTTTAGTGAAATTTGTCCAAATGTGACAGGAAAATCTATAGATGAAGCCGTTTTAAACTTTTCTAGGGATATCCGTTTTTTACAAGGAGGATACTTGGCCAAGGATACTCCTTTAGAAGAGTCTAGGGTAAAGCATAAGGATAAAATGTCTGAGTTAGCAGAAGATATAAGAAAGGCCTTGCGGGATAAGGTAGGGGACTACTTAAAATGCTCTATCGGTGTTGGTACAAATTATTTTTTAGCCAAAGTTGCCAGTAATGTAAATAAACCTAACGGATTTTTTTACGTGGACTATACAAATATAGAAACATTTTACGACATGCTAAAACTACAAGACCTTCATGGAGTAGCTAGTAAAAATGAAGCTCGTTTAAATAAAAGGGGTATATTTACACCCCTAGAATTTTATAAGACTAATTTACAAACATTACAGTTTGAATTTGATACTTTCGGAACTTATTGGTATTTGCGACTCAGGGGCCATGAAATTGATGATTACATTACAAAAAGAAAGACAATTGGACACTCTTACCATTTACCCAAATTTACAAATTGCGACGTTGAAATAAAGGCCATAGCGCTTAAATTAACAGAAAAGGCATGTAGTAGACTTAGAAAACATAAACTAAAAGCACGATGTTTTAGTTTTTTTATTCTATACAGTGATGGAACTAGTTGGAACAAGAGCCACAGAATTGTAAATTATCTAGATTCCACTTCCGAAATTTATAAAGAATTAATTAAACTTTTTAATCAAAGGCAGTATCCAAATAAAAAAGTAAGAATACTTGGAATTAGCACTAGTTACTTTGCTAAAAAAGACTACGAACAAAAAGACCTATTTAGTTTTGTAGATAATAAAAATAATTTTTATAAAGCTTTAGACACTATTAACCAAACTTTTGGTGACTTTACACTTATGCCGGCCACCCTTTTGCAGTATAAAGAAACTGCTCCCGATAGAATATCCTTTGGTAACAAAGAATAGGCAATAATAAAATATTTCCTATTGAGCAAAACATAATCTGTAGGTTATAGTGGATACGTTGTTTTAAAAAAAACAAACTCCGTTATGAACTCAGTTTTTGAATTAGCTCTATCGTTTGATGACGTACTACTAAAACCAAGGTACTCTCCGTTAAGTAGTAGATCAGAGGTAGATTTAACTACAAAAATATCCGATAAACTTACGCTAACCAACCCCCTTATTCCTACAAATATGGACACAGTGACTGGTGTAAAAATGGCTATAAGAGCTGCGGAACTAGGTAGTATGGCAATAATACCTAGATTTGAAACAGTACTAGAACAAGCAAAAAAAGTAGAGACGGTAGCCGAGAAGGTAAAAGTTGTAGCAGCAAGTGTTGGTGTAAAAGAAATAGAACTAGAAAGAGCTGAAGTTTTAGTAAAGGCAGGAGTAACAGTTTTAGATATAGATGCAGCTCACGGACATCTACAAAAAGTACTAGATACAACAAAAATATTAAAGCAAAAATACGGTAGTAAAGTTACAATTTTAGCTGGTATTGCCGCTACCTATGAAGCAGCCTGTGACTTATATAAGGCGGGTGCCGACTGTGTGACTGTGGGTGTTGGTGGGGGGTCAATTTGTACAACTAGAACCCAGACGGGCTGCGGGCTCCCTACTTTTGCCTCACTTTTAGAAGTAAGTAAAGCAGCTAAAAAATATAATAAAACCTTTATGCCTTTAGCAGGGATTAAAAACAGTGGGGATGCAGTAAAATCTTTGGCAACAGGCGCCTGCGCAGTAAGAGGGGGTAACTTGTTTGCTGGGGCGCTAGAAACTCCTGGAGATTTAGTTACAATTAGGGGTGCACAATATAAGCATTACAACGGATCTACTAGTTTTTTAGAAAAAACAAAACAAGTTAAAAAAGATTCAAAAGGAAAAACTAAAGAATACACAATTCATATTGAAGGGGTTGCCGGGTTAGTAAAGTATAAAGGGACATTAGACGAAATTTTTAATAATCAGCTTGCAGGGATAAAATCAGGACTATCTTATTGTGGTGCTAAAAACTTAAAAGAATTGGTAAAAAATGCCCAATTTGTGCAAATAAGTGGGGCGGGAATTACCGAAAATAGGCCGCATGATTTGGCTTCTTTTTCTAAAAACTAATTATTAGTATTCTCCTTTAATTTAGAACATTTTTCTTTTAGTGGATTATAAGGCTCTGTAACTGGTGGTTTTCCCGCTATTTTAGACATACCTTTTATCGTATCAAACATTTGGTAAGTATCTCCATTACTTTTAATCCAACTGAAATGATCAAAAGGTGGGTCATATTTAATAGTAAAAGGTGTAACAGCAACAACCCTGTTATCAGTTAACCAAACGTTTTCAAATGAACGTTTTATATACTGTGAAACAGTAGACTCTTTTTCATAGTTTAGATTAATATTTTTACCTTCTGCGTGTGGCCAACCTGTTTCTGTTATAAATACTGGCAAATCCTTAACCCCGTAGCTTCTTTCTAGTATCTCAAGCTCCCACTCATAGGCACGAATACTGTTTCTTCCGGTGTCCTCTGGGGTTCCTAAATAACCATTTATATGAGGATAAGGGTGGCTAGCCCAACCGTCTAATTTACTAAAGATTCCTGGAACACTATTGTCCATTCTTAATAAAAAGGTATCTTCACTTAAATAACCGGGCCCTGTAAAGGCGCTTGCATTAAAAGCCCCATTTAAAATAAAAAAGTCGCTATTCTCATTTTTATAGATATCTATAGTTTTATCTAAAACCCAGGCGTATTCTTCGGGGTTAATTCCCGATTTCCAAAATCTTTCGTCATTAACCTCGTTGTAAACGCTTATATATCTATTTTTAATTGGCCAATTTAAACTATTTAAGAACTGGGCAGATTTTTTAGTATCCCTAAGCATATCTTGGGGATCCTTACTGATATCCCAGAGTTGTATGACTGGAATTAAATGATATTCTTTTAAAATGGCAAAGAAACTGTCCCACTTTTTGGAATCATATTCTGTAACATTATAAGGCACTAAAACATACCCCCAATCTCCTCCATTACTATTTACCATTTCCGCGGCTTTTATTGCAAAATCATCCACTCTGTAGATGTACAGGCCAAACTTATTATTTTGATAACCAATGTTACTCTGAATGTTCAAGGATTCTTGACCAACATCTTTAGTATCTTCCGCTTGTAAAGACTTACATAAATCAACATCACTTTTACCAAGTACATTTGATACTGTAGTGTCTGTCGGGGTGTCTAGAGTTGTATTCTCACCTAGAACCTTAGGTGGACTATTTTTTAAAGAAAAAAAGACAACAACCAACCCCACAATACCCAAACTAATTATAATTTCAATTGCTCTAAAAAATTTCATATTGGTAGTCTATTATACAGGTTAAAAGCTGTTATAGTAAGAAAAAAGCTATCTTAGGGTAATTGTTTTTGAATATTGAATAGGTTTTTTGATTCTAATCCGGCCTTTCGTCCAACAAATACCCCATATTTCATCAATTCCAGGTCATTTACGCTGTGTGCATCGGTGCTTATTTGTATTTTACAACCTTGCTTTACTGCAGATTTAACTAAGTGATAAGGCAAGTCTTGTCGAGCAGGGTGCGCATTAATCTCCATTACAATACCCTTTTCGGCAGATTTTTGAAAAACAGACACATAATTAAATTCAAATCCGGGCCTTTGGCCAATAATACGACCTGTAGGGTGACCTATTATAGTAACTACAGGGTTATCTAAAACGTTTAAGTATCTATCTGTAGCCACTTTTAAGTCAACTTTAAGACTAGAGTGAACACTGGCTACGACAAAGTCTAATTTTTCTAAGTAAGCTTGGGTAAAATCTAAGTCTCCATTTGGCTTAACATTTACTTCTGCCCCGGCTAAAACCTTAATTTTATCTTTGTATTTTTCTTTTAAAGCTAAAATTTCATCAAAATATGCATTAAAGCCGTCTTCTTTAACGGCGTTTGCAACGTAAAGATTACCGAAGTGATCAGTAAACCCCATGTTGGCATATCCCAAGTCTATACACTTTAAAACCATCTCTTCCATTGTGTTTTTGCCATCACTGTGGGTACTGTGCATCTGCAAATCACCTTTTATATCGGCTAGATCAATAAGTTTAGGTAATCTACTATCTATGGCTAAATCTAGCTCATTCCCGTCTTCTCTAAGCTCCGGTTCAACATAATTGTTAACTAAAACCTCGTATATTTCTTTTTCAGTTTTACTCGCTACCAAGGTGTCGTTACTTTTTCTAAATAATCCGTACTCACTTAATTTTAAACCCTTACTAATGGCAATTTTTCTAAGTCTTACATTGTGATCTTTACTGCCAGTAAAATACTGTAAGGCGGCACCAAAGTTACTGTCGTTTATAACTCGTAGATCAACCTGAATTTTTTGCTTTAACCACACGCTACTTTTTGTGTCTCCATTTCCTAAAACTTTTTCTATTTCTGGGTATTCTACAAACACTTTAGAAGTAGCAACAGGATCTTTAGAAGAAACCAGTAAATCTATATCTCCTACTGTTTCGTTTCGCCTTCGCAAGCTTCCCCCGTAATTGATTTGAACAATATTTGTATCCTTACTTTTTAAATAGTCTATATATTTTTCTGCTATTAAGAGCGCATTATCAATTCTTGTTCTTTCTTTATTAACAATTGCAAATTGCAGATTTTCTATAATACTTGCTTGAGATTTTTCTCCAAACCCATCTAATTTGGCTATATTACCTGCCTCCGCGTGTAATTTTAAAGATACTAAATCTGTAACACCTAACTCTTGGTATAGTTTTTTAATTCTTTTTGGGCCCATACCTTGTATTTTAATAAGTTCTTCTAGCTTTACAGGGGATTTTGCTTTTAGTTCTTCGTAGTAGGGGATTACGCCATTTTTTACATACTCTAAAATATCTTTTGCAGTACTATCACCAACACCCTTAATTTTCTTTAAATCGTAGATATTTAAACTAGCAATATCTTCTGGGTGGTTTTCAACTGCGTCTGCGGCAGCATTAAAGGCCCTAATTCTAAAAAAATTATTTTGGCCCTCTTCCATATCAAGATAATTGGCAATGTTTCTAAATATCTGTGCGATTTCTTGATTAATCATACTCAATACATTTTATAGCATTTTAGACGCATATACATTAAATAGAAAAATTACTTAATTTGTTTATAATCAATATATGAAACTACTTATTTTTGCTGGAGGTGGTGGAACAAGATTTTGGCCTTTAAGCAGAGAAAATTTGCCCAAGCAGTTTGTACCTATTCAAAAATATTCTTCAACGCTACAACTTTCGGCTAACCGGATTAAAAAGATATATAAGTGGAAAGATATTTACATAAGCACCAATGAAAAGTATGTTAAGCAGGTCAAAAAACAACTTCCAAAACTTATAGATGAAAATATTTTTACAGAACCAGCTCGAAGAGACGTTGGGCCTGCCGTAGGTTTGGCTTTAATTAGGCTTAGAAAACAGGGTTATGTTGGCCCCGTATATATTGGCTGGGCAGACCACATTATAAAAAAAGAAGACCAATACCAAAAATTACTAATAGAAGCAGAAAAATCCATTATAAAAGGCGATTATAAAGCTATTATGTGGGCAGAAAAACCCACCTTTGCAAATAGTAATTTAGGCTGGACAAATTTTGAAAAAGGTAAAGGACATGTACACAAACTAAAGGGTCATGTTTATAGACCTAATCAAAACGACGCAGATAAATATTACTCTTCTAATAATTGGTTTATCAACACTGGTTACTCAATCTCCACAGTTAAATATTTACTAAATATCTACGAAAAATTCTCCCCCAACATTTACAATGACCTACTATTAATTGAAAAAGATTTAGGCACAAAAAAAGAAAAATCTACTATAAATAAAATTTATCCTAATATCGAAAAAAAGTCTTTTGATGCGGTAGTTTTAGATAATTTACCTAAAAAAGATGTAGGAGTTATAACAAGTAATATGGGGTGGGAAGATCCAGGTACTTTATTTGCCCTTAAAAAGTTCTTAGAACCTTCTAGTAAAAACTATATTAAAGGAGAGGGTTTGTTACAAAATTCTAAAGATTCTTTAATTTATAACGATCAAAAGCAAAAAATGGTTATTGGCGTAAATTTAAAAGAAACCATAATAATAAATACAGAAGACGTAGTTTGCATAACTAATAAAGAAGGTGTAGACCAAGTTAAAGATCTTTTAGAGGAGTTAAAGAAAAAGAAGAAACATCAAAAATTACTTTAAAAGTCACACCAATAACTTATTCCTTGGTCGGGGTGGGCGGATTTGAACCGCCGACCTCGTCGTCCCGAACGACGCACGCTACCACTGCGCTACACCCCGATAATTTAAACACAATCCATTTATAATCTTAAACCTGGTATAATCCACAAATGCTTTTTAAAAGACTTTTTCCTATTATGTTACTTTCGTTTGTTAACACAATAGGTTTTTCGTTACTTATTCCTGTTATGCCTTTTGTAGTAGAAAAATATGGGTTAGGTGCAACAACCTACGGCCTACTAATTTCTACTTATTCTTTATTTCAATTTTTAGCAGCACCCGCCCTTGGAAAATTATCTAATATTTATGGACGAAAAAAACTGTTAATAATTAGCCAAGCAGGAACATTACTTAGCTGGTTTATTTTTGCTAGTGCATATTTTATAAACCCTAATGTAAAAGTCATTGGAATATCTTTAAGTATTTTTATTATTCTACTATCAAGAGTTACCGATGGAATTACAGGGGGCAATATTTCAGTAGCAAACGCTTATGTATCGGATATAACAGAACCGCATGAAAAAACAAAAGCTTTTGGGCTTATAGGTGCGACTTTTGGCCTGGGTTTTATGTTTGGGCCTGTTTTAGGGTCTTTTTCTAGCACGAGCAATATTGGTTATTTGGGAACAGTTATTTTGGCAATTTTAATATCCACAGTAGCCTTAATACTTTTATTTAAGCTTAAAGATACTGCTATTTTGGAAACAAAGGATAATTTTTCATTATTTAAAACTATTTACTCTAGACTCAACGTATTTAAAAACTTTTTTAAATATAAAAAAGAACCCTTAATATTTAATTTATTGTCCTCTAAGTTCTTTTTTGCAGCCGCCTTTACTGCTTATACTTCGATAATTAGTTTATATTTAAAAAACTTTCAGCAATTAGATCCTAAACAAATTGGAATTGTTTTCACTATAATTGGTTCTTTTTTAATTATTAACCAGGGGTTTTTAACACCTAAAATTTCACAAAAAATCGGATCTGTTAGTTCAATTATTTTAGGTCAAATACTTTTAATTATTGGCTTTTTAATGCTGCCCTTTGTTAATACATTAGTTCCATTTTTAGCTATTTCTTATTTAATAAACATTGGGATATCGCTAAATTTACTAAACACCAAAACTATTTTAGTCAACAGTACACAAAAATCTGAACAAGCCGAGGTATTGGGGTTTGACGAATCTTTTTCATCGATTAATAGTAGCTATATACCTTTAATATCTGGTGCAGCATTTGCACTATTTAGCAATAATGTTTTTGTGTTTAACGCAGTTTTAGCAGGAGTTGCCTTGTACTTTGGTTTAGTTACTTTAAAAATTAGCAAGAAGAACTAAGTATTCTATATTGCCAGACTTGTTACCTTTAATAGGGGATTTAGTTACCTCTTTAACCTTTATTTTAAAAGTATTTTCTATATCACTTACAACTCTGTCTTTAGTTTCCTCCGCTTTTACTGGATCTAAACCTAACTTTCCTAAATGTTCATTGGGGTTTAAAGCAGTGTACTCATAATGGGGTTTTAATAAGACAATTATAATTCCATTTCTTTTTAAGTTGTTTAAAATATTTGGAATAATTTTAGATAGGGGAGTCCACGATACGTCTACAGATATTAAGTCAATTTTTTCGGGTAATTTAACATGTAGAGCATTTGTTCTTTCCATTACAACAACTTTTTGGTTATTTCGTAAATTCCAATCCAAAACTCCGTATCCTGTTTCTACGGTATAAACTTTACTAGCACCGTTTTGTAGCAAGCAATCTACAAAACCCCCTGTATTGCTTCCGAAATCTGCACAAACTAAGTTTAGGGGAGTAATTTTAAATTGTTTAAGTGCAAAATCTAACTTTTCACCTGCACGGGATACATATGTACTCATCTTTTTTAAATAGCGGAAATATGGTGGGTGATGAGGGATTCGAACCCCCGACCTCTTCGATGTAAGCGAAGCGCTCTAACCAACTGAGCTAATCACCCTAGATGTGGTGGTAAGGGTGAGAATCGAACTCACATGGCCGGTTTTTCAGACCGGTGCCGTGACCAACTTGGCTACCTTACCTACAAATTAATGCAGTAACTATATCATTATTAAATTACAAATTCCACCGTTATGAAGCCTGTAAGTAACGTGACATAATGAGTTTACAAGTTTATAATTCCTTCATATTTTTTAAGTAAGTTAGGCCGAGGTGGCGGAACTGGTATACGCGCTGGACTTAAAATCCAGTGGACTTAACTCCATGCGGGTTCGATTCCCGCCCTCGGCACCAACCTACACTAAATATACGGAGGGCAAGCCAAGTACAAAAACCGAGTTGGGTAGTTATCTTTAATCGGGGTTTAGCGCAGTTGGCTAGCGCGCCGCGTTTGGGACGCGGAGGTCACAGGTTCAAGTCCTGTAACCCCGACCATTAAAAATATGAATAATCAAATTAAATTAACAATAACTCTTCTTTTATTTATTGGAGCAATGTTGATAATGGGGTTTTTTATAGCTAATAAGGATTATCTTTCGCAAAACAAACCACAATTTATTAAAAATATAAATATTTCAGGATCAAATAAATAATATTAATAAACCTATAAATTGCTGGACAACTCCAAGGCGTCTAGGATTACTTGTTTAATATTAGGTAGTAAATTGTATTTATCTAAATTGTCAACTTTTACCCATTTAGGAATATTTTCTTCGGTATTTTTAGGATCACCTTCATAGGATAAGCACAAATATGCTTGCAATGAAAATAAGCGAGTAGGTTCGTTTTTTCTTTCTATTACAGCCTTATAAAGATTGGGTAAGGGCAATAAGTTTTCTTTTTTTACTTTTAAACAGGTTTCATCGTAGGTTTCTCTAATTGCTGTTTCGATTTCATTTTCACCTGGATCTAATCTTCCTGCGGGTATACCGTAAACTCCAGTTTTGTGTTTAGCTTTTTTTGTATGCGAAACAAGCAAAACCAAATTATCTTTAAATATTACTACCCCAGCTGTTTTAGTTATTTTAGACATATACTTTGTGTACTAAATCCATTTTACCACTGCACATCAAATACTAGGAATAATAACCACAGATAAAGGCTTTTGCTCGCAATAAGGGCGTTTGTAGTATAAAATACTGCTACATGAATTTTTTATCTAAAAACCAGTACAACTATTTAATACGGCTAACTAAAAACGCCCATTTTAGAAAAAAAGAGGGAAAAGCTTTAGTAGAAGGAGAAAAAGTTATAAAAGACTTAGTTAAAAATGCCCCTCAAGTAATTGAATACGTAATTATAAGCCCAAAAATACAAAATAAATTTAAGTTTAATAAAACGCTACTTATCAAAGAAAGCGGAATACACAGACTTTCTAATAGGCGTAATGGATTTACTGCAGCAGCACTTATAAACTCTAGCGATTTAATGACAACAGATATTTCTAAACTAGAAGAAGGTGTTTATATAGCTTTGGAAAATATCCAAAACCCGGAAAACATGGGAATGATTTTTAGAACAAGTGTAGCATTTGGTGTTAAAGGTATTTTTTTACTAGATAGCTGTGTTAGCCCTTTAAACCAAAAAAGTATTGATGCCAGTACCGGAAGTGTTTTTAATATGCCTTATATGCAGGTGAACGATATTAAGGATATCATAGAACTTAAAACCGAAAATACTGAATTTATAAGCACCACGGTTGACTCTACTAAGTCTTATAAAGATATTAAAAAAGGCGGAACTAAAATAGTGTTTTTTGGTAACGAAGGATCTGGAATAAATACAAGTACGTTAGCTAAAATGGACTATAACGTAAAAATCAGCATTAAATCTATAGACTCATTAAATGTTGCAGTTAGCCAAGGTATAATTCTGTCGCATTTACTAGATTCATAGACTCTTACTTCTTCAAATTAGCCTCGACTTAGAATATTACCTAGATTAGAATAAAAGTGTTTAAGGCCACTTAACTCAGCTGGTAGAGTGTCACATTCACATTGTGGAAGTCGTTGGTTCAAGTCCAACAGTGGCCACCACATTCACACCCTTTGATTGGTATTTTCTAATATTTAAATGTAGAATTTACATAACAGTAATTTTTATATAAAAATGGCCGGATTCTTTCTTTTCTTACTTATATTCCCACTAATTTTAATACTCTCGTTTTTAAAACAAATAAACGAGTACGAAAGAGGATTACTTTTTACCATGGGCCGATTTACAGGTATTTTAGGGCCTGGGTGGAAAATTGTAGTTCCAATATTTCAATCGTTTCAAAAAGTAGATATTAGAACAAAAGCAGTAGATTTATCCGATCAAGAGGCAATGACCAAAGACAACATTTCTATTAAGGTTAGTGCAGTTATTTACTACAAAATAGCGGATGCAGCAAAAGCAGTTTTAGAAGTTGAGAACTTTTATTGGGCAATAAGTAACCTAGCTCAAACTACAATGCGAAACGTAATGGGCGAGGCAGATTTAGACTATCTACTAAGTGCTCGAGATAAAATTGCAGAAAGAATCGAAAGTATTATAAAACCCCAAGCTGAAGAGTGGGGAATAGAAGTAATAAGTGTAGAGTTAAAAGACATAATTTTGCCTGAAAACATGGTACGAACCATGGCTAAACAGGCAGAGGCAGAAAGAGAAAAAAGAGCAAGTATTATAAATAGTGAAGGGGAAGTAATCTCTGCTAAAAATTTGGCAGAAGCTGCTAAAACATTATCTCAAAATCCGGGAGCACTTCATTTAAGAACTTTAAACACTTTAAATGACTTATCTAGTGATCAGAGTAATACCGTGGTATTTGCAATACCTATTGAGGCATTACGAGCTTTAGAAGGAGTGGCAGATTACACAAAGTCTAAATCCCACACTTAGTACTTTAAGAAGGGGAGAGACTTTTACAAGTTCTCCCCCTAATCAAAGGTATAACCATTAAATAATTTACGAACTTAGTGAAAATTAAGAAAATTTCTTCCTCTCCCAGGGCAATTTTAAGCATCTTAGTACTTGCAACAGGTGTTGTTAATTTAATCTCCAGTCTTTATCCAAGTGTATTGGAACGTAAACAATTTTTATCTGAATTTTTAAGTGTAGAAGCCCAATACGGTGGAAGGCTTACCGCCTTATTTCTCGGGATGGTGTTAATTATGTTGGCCCCTGCAATACACCGAGGAAAAAAGACTGCTTATTTCGTAATTGTTTTTACGCTAGTAATTTCTGCCCTTGTGCACTTAATTAAAGGTTTTGATTGGGAGGAATCCTTATTTAATTTTTTATTATTAATCCCCCTACTAAAATCAAAAAATCATTTCAGTAGTAAATCAAATCAAGTTAGCCTTAAAAAACTTCCTGTAAGAATGCTTTCCATTTTTTTAGTTATTTTTGCTTATGGGATTTCCGGTTTCTTTTTATATTCTAAATCTGTTCACACACAGATTCCTATAGGAGGGATACTGTCCAATATATTTTTTACAGCATTTTTGTTTTACAACCCTAATTTAGTTATGTACCTCCACCAAACAAGGTGGTTTATAGAATCCTTATATTTAATGGGGTCTTTATTTTATATCTACACCCTTTTTTCTTTACTATCACCGGTTTTTATTGAGAACAACCAGAGTGACTCCGATAGAGAAAGAGTAAAAGGTATCTTAGGTAAATACATCGATTCACCAATAAGTTCTTTTGCTTTTGATAAAAATAAGAGGTATTTTTTTTATAAAAATTCTGTAATTATATATGCCCTTTATGGTAGGTACTGCATAGTTCTAGGGGACCCTATTGGCCCTAAAAACGAAAAGAGACAGGTAGTAACAAAATACACTGTTTTTTGTAACACTAATGACTGGATAATGTGTTTTTATCAAATAAAGGGTGAGTACACAAAAATCTATAAAAATCTACATCTGAGTGTAATTGGAATTGGCGAAGAAACTATTGTTAAAAGCTCTGATTTTAAATTAGAGGGAAGTGCTGGCAAAGAATTTAGAAATAACTTAAATAAAATCGAGAAAATAGGATTTTATATGGAAAGTTGGGGTATGTTTAGTCAGTTATCTCAATTTCAAATTTCCAGTCTAAAAAGAATCAGCGACACATGGTTACAGAGCAAAGGAACCACGGAAATGGGCTTTGCTATGGGAAAATTTGACAGCGAGGTATTACAATATCAGAAAATACTTGTTGTGAAAGACCCTTTAGATCAGATTATAGCCTTCATTAGCCTAATAGAGTTATTAGATATTGAAATAGCAGTCGATTTAATGAGACATACTAAGGAAGTTCCCAATGGAATTATGGACTACTTGTTTACCCAAGTAATCTTATACGCGAAGGACTGCAATATAGAAAGGGTTAATCTTGGACTAAGCCCATTGTCAGGTGTGGGAGATAAAGATAATGACCCTATTAGGAAAAAATTATTTAGGTCTACTATAATTAAGTTGAATAGGAGTTATAATTTTCAGGGCCTCAACTCCTTTAAGAAAAAGTATAGACCTACCATGGAACCTCGTTTTGTAGCCTATAAACCTACAAGTAATTTGGCTGGAATAGGCTTAGCACTTAAGAAGGCTTTGACAGTTTAGATGTTTATGTATTATTCGAGTAAAGTAAAGATTTGCAAACGAAGGTTATTACGGCGGCAATTTGACCAAATAATGATATTATATTATTAAAGTAAGCCGGGGTGCTGGAATGGTAGACAGGCTACGTTGAGGTCGTAGTGCTCGCAAGGGCGTGGAGGTTCAACTCCTCTTCCCGGCACCATATTATAAATTGTGTAGAAAAAACCTTATCTTAGCTTATATCTTTACCATCTTGATAAACTAATCTCTTTGTTACAATGTAAAACTTATCGTTTGGTCTAACTTTTTTATCTAATACAAAAGTAAAACTAGTTCCTTTTTTAACAGTTTTAACTACTTTTTCATTTACCACAATATCTTTAAGGGTTTCTGTAACTGCACCAGTAGTTGGCCCTGTTATTAAAAACTCAGCACCAGATTTGATAGGTATATTGGCTTTAACTTGTACCACTTTAATTTTAGAAAAATACTTTTCAACATCTCCAGCTAGTTCTTTTTGCTTTGTAGCTTTACTACCGTAAACCTTTGCCCACTCGTCCATTTTTCTACCCATATAAAAGTTTTGGGTAAAACCCCTGTTAAAAACTGTTCCTAAATCCTTGTTCCATTTATCAACTTTTTTACCATTAAAAGTACCCTCGCTAATACTTTTTAACGCCTCTTTATAAGTAGAAATTACTGTATCTACGTATTCGGCAGGCCTTCCTCGACCTTCAAACTTTAAAACTTTTACCCCTGCTTGCACAAGTTGTGGAAGCATTCCAACTGTACATAAATCACTGCTACTCATTATAAAATTGTTATCCACAACTAACTCTTGGTTGGTATCTATATCTGTAACTTTATATCTGTGTCTACAAACTTGAGCGCATTTTCCTTTATTAGCCGAAGTGTTGTAACAATGTAAACTCATAGCACATCTTCCACTTACAGCTACACATAAAGCTCCATGAGCAAAAACTTCTATTTCAACTAATTTACCTGTTGGACCTTTAATTTTTTGTTTTTTAATATCGCTACAAATTTTGGCAACTTGTTCTAAATTAAGTTCTCTGGCTAAAACAATTCTGGTAGAAAACTGACTATAAAATTTAACACTTTCGGTATTACTAACAGAAAGTTGAGTAGAAATGTGTGCCTCTACCCCAACTTTTTTGGCATACATAAGTGTAGCTGTATCACTAGCTATAATTGCATCTACCTTATGTTTTTTAACAGCATCAACAATTTGCTGCATTTTTGTAATTTCGTTATCAAACAATAAAGTATTTATAGTTATATAAACCTTTACGTCTTTTTTGTGGCACTTTTTTACAATTGTAGGTAAATCTTGCAGAGTAAAATTACTGGCTGCACTAGCGCGCATATTAAAGTCGGCTATACCTAAAAACACCGAGTTACACCCTGCGTTTAAAGCAGCGCTTAACGATTCAAAAGAACCCGCAGGTGCTAGTATTTCGATATGGTCTGTATTTAGTTTCATAAGATAACTAATATATTAACACGTTGTTAATTATTATTTATGGAAAAAGAGCAGTACAAAGACTTTTTAGTATTCATTTATGAGCTGTTTTAGTGTAAAATTTTGTATATACAAACCGCGGGTATCGTATAATGGTTATTATATTGGCTTTCCAAGCCAAATATGGGAGTTCGATTCTCCCTACCCGCTCCAATAATTTCTACCTCTTAAATGATACCTAAAGTTAGAAGACTATCTGACAACCAGCTTAGAGATTTTGACAAATATGGAACTAAATATAGCTCCTGTGCTACGACTGTTCTACAAGGAACTTATTTGAAAGAACTTTCAAATTTAGGAGTCAAACCAAGGAGCAAAGAATATGATATTTTAGGTTGTGTAATAACACACCCTTCTGGATCGGAATTGGCAATTGAGACTGCTTATAATAAACCAGGGAGGGCTATAGACAAAGGCGACCTACACATAGTTAATACACGTAGTAAGACTTTAACTAGCTACTACAGAGGTTGGGGTAATTGGGAAGGGTACTATGGAGACAGGCATTGGGATCATAAAGACTATTTAAAAAAATAAGACAAGTTAAAGACCCTCATTAATCTCCACACCAATATAATCCAACAACGATAAAGCCTCGGGTAAGTTAAATTTAGCTCCTTTTATATCATTTATAGCAGGGTTTATCGCGTAATATCTGCTTCCTCTAAAATCTGCCTTTTGTAAGTTTGTACCCCTAAAAATACTTTTAAGTAATTCAGATTTACTAAAATTGGCACCTTTTAAGTCACACTCCGAAAAGTCTACTTCGTTACAAAAGCATTCTGTAATAACTAAATTTTTAAGCTCTAAACCATTAAAACTTCCTCTGTTTAAAGTGCACTTTTTAAATTTTAACTCTGACCACTCGGGCCATTGAATTAAAAACCACTCTATACCTACTAAATCGCAACTATTAAATTCACAATTTATAAGTCTAGAGTGGGTAAATTTAGTTAACGAAAAGTCACATTCCTTAAAAGTACAGTCGCTAAAAACACAGTTTTCTAAAACAGATTCTGTAATTTTGCAGTTAACAAACTTACAAGTTAAAAACTCTTTGTCAGTAATTTTTAAATGTTTTGTATCTATATTTTTAAACTTTTTTTCGCTGTAGGATTTTTGTAAAAAAGCATTATTTAGCATAAATATAGTTTAGCATTTTAAATTTTTAGTTAAGATACATTGACTAATATCGATATGTTTGCAAAAATTAAAGTATGTTTACACAAGCCCAACTACCATACGATTTTTCTGCACTAGAACCTTATATTGATGCTAAAACAATGGAAATACACTATACCAAGCACCATGCTGGTTATGTAGCTAAATTAAATACAGCTATTGAAAGCTTTCCAGATTTAGGATCAAAAAATATTGACGAGCTTTTAAAAGATATAAATAATGTCCCTGCCGAAATAAAAACAGCTGTTATTAATAATGGTGGGGGACACGCTAACCATAATTTATTTTGGAACATTATGAGCAACAATGCTGGCGAAACTCCAGAGGGAGAATTAGACGAAGCATTAAATAAAACATTTAACAGTTTTGAAGAATTTAAAACCTTATTTACCAATACAGCAACTACCAGATTTGGAAGTGGCTGGGCTTGGCTTGTGGTAAGTAACGGTGGACTAAAAGTTTACTCAACAGCTAATCAAGACAGCCCCTTAATGGTAGGGGACACACCTATTTTAGGTTTAGACGTTTGGGAACATGCCTATTACTTAAACTACCAAAATAAAAGACCAGAATACATAGAAAACTGGTGGAATGTTGTTAACTGGAAAAAAGTAGAAGATTTATATAAAGAAACTCAAGCCTAAATGCAAATAATCGTCAGTGTGCTTTAGAGTCATTGCGAACAAAGTGAAGCAATCTTATTTCATCGACCACGACGACCTTATTTATTAAGAGAAAAACATTTTCCAGTACTACTTGTTAATTAAAAGAGGGATTCCTCGTATACTCGGAATGACACCAATAAAAAACCTTACTGAGAATCAGGCGTTGGAGCTTTAGCAACTTCAATAATTTTAACTGAAGTCATAGATACAGGCTCTACTGGGGTAGATTTTTCTCCAGATCCACTATCTGTTGTTTCGACTGTTGCAATTTTATCTACAATATCTAAACCCTCAGTTACCTGGCCAAAAATTACGTAGTTTAAAGGTAGGGGATTAGACTCGTGCATTATAAAAAACTGACTTCCATTGGTATTAGGACCAGCGTTTGCCATTGCAACAGTACCTTTTGTGTACTGACCATCAAATTTTTCATCATCAAATTTATAGCCGGGCCCACCAGCTCCGGTTCCAGTAGGATCACCAGACTGGATCATAAAACCCTTTCTAATTCTGTGAAAAGGAACATCGTTGTAATAACCACTATTAGCTAAATATACAAAGTTTTTAACAGTTTCGGGTACTAAATCTTCAAATAAATCTATGGTTATATCTCCCATACTGGTTGATATAACAGCTTTGTAATCTGTATCTTTTTTTAAAGTAATGTCGGGTACGGGCGTATTTATCTTACGCTTTATATCTGCGTCACTATAATCTTTTAGAGGAGTTGCAGTAAATTTTACAGCTGTAGGTGTGTCAGAAACTTGCATGTTATTTGAGGGAGAACCTACTTGTAATTCTGGTTGCGTATCCTTAGATGTTTGTAAACCTAGGGTGTTGCCCGCGTCTTGGGTAGCAGGTGCAAAAGGATTAGAAGTAGAATCCTGTGTAGGGTCTTTTTGTTCGTTAGCGTTATAACTTACCGCTACAAGAAAAAAACCAATTAATAATAATGAGATAAAAGTAAATTTATTCACTTTTTTATAATATAGGATAGACGTTGACAGAGCAAATGGCTGAGGAATTTAGCAGGCAGTAGTTAGAGAAGTCGGGGGTTAATAACCAATTTTTTCTAAATCCAAAATCCTACGTTTTAATTTATATTATCGATCTCCGTTAAATATTGATTAACACACTTTGCCCAAGGACCACCTTTATCAACACTAGGAGGTGCATACTTTGCCATTATTTCTTCTGGGGTAACTAAGCCTTTATCAATATAGCCTTTTTTAAGTCCTCTAGTTACTGTTTCAATAGCGGATTCCCAAGATCCTAATCTGTAATTTCCGCTTTTTTCTGCTAAATCTTTTTCGCTGGCGGCCCAACCCCAAGTATTGTAAGAATTTTCGGGGATTTTTTTACCACCATTACCCTCACAATAGCCAATGGCGCTTACTAATTTCCAATCTACCCCGTATTTATCGGCCATTTCTACTATATAATCTGAATGGTCTGCCAAGGGGGCGTTATACTTTTCAAAAAATAATTTAACTTTTTGGGCTCTAGCGTCTTTAGTTTTAGCGTCTATATCGTAGGTTTTTGTGTCTTTAACATTATTAGCGTAAATACTGTAACTATCTTGTGTAGATTCTCCTAAAACCTTTCCGGGTCTATATATAAAGGTGTAATAACCAAGAATCATTAATACTAAAACAGGGGCAAGTATAAAAGGTGTATAAACTAAGTGTTTTTTACTCAGATTAAAGTTTAAATACTCTAACCTTATTCTTTTTAAATAAAGGCTAGCAGACTCAATTATACTAGGTTTTTTTGCTAGTGAATTTATTTGAGTACGTGCAGGTTTGTCGTTTAAAGTGAGACTAGTAATAGTCTGTTTCATACCTAATTATTATACCACGATCTAAAAAATGGCAAAAAAAGTAAATAATTTTCTAATATAGGCATAAAGGGTAGTATAATAACAAAATATAGCGCCCGTAGCTTAACGGCTAGAGCACTTGTCTTCGGAACAAGGGGTTGTGGGTTCGAATCCTACCGGGCGCGCCACAAAATAACATTTTTTAAACTTTAACCAAACAGCTACCCCTAATCCAAGTATAACCTATAGTTGACACAATGAGTTTAATTTCTTAGAATAGCGGGGCTTAATTTTAAATATAAATGTATATAACACCTAGTAAAGGAACAAATGAACTGGCAGAAAGGGCTATCATAAGTAGTATACTTGCTCTAGATCCTATAGGTATTACTAGATTACTATATGATATTAATACCACTCTACTTTATCATAAAATAGCAATCGAAAAGTTGTACATAGTTAGCACTAGCCCCTATTTAAATGGAGATCGGTCAAGGGTAGAAGTACAAATACAGCAACACAAAGCACAAAAGTCACAATTGGAGGGTTCTTTTATAACGCAAGCAGCTCGTGATCATTACGACTCTAATGGTTTAGATTTAGCAGATCTTGAACGCGATGGACTTACAAAAATGGCAGTGGAGATAATGTTTGCCGATAAAACTTTTTACAGGGACCCTTATTATTTACAACCAACTCAACCTTATATTTTACAAACAACAGCTCAAACGGCTAATAATCTATTAGCGGAATATGGTTATACAGGTGCCTTTGTACAATCGGGTAATGACCTAAACATAGCATTTTACTCTCACCAAAATTATTTTTTGACGGATACCTCAGAAAGCTAAGTACTACTAAGTAACGTAAGTTAGTAGAAAATTAAGGATAAAACGTCTAAAATAGCAGAGATAGACCACAATGTACTGAATTTAGGCGCCCGTAGCTCAGTGGCTAGAGCAGTTCCCTTCTAAGGAGAAGGTCGCAAGTTCGAATCTTGCCGGGCGCGCCATAATTATATTTGGTAAATTACTCTTGCTCAGGCGTAGCATTTTTACCTCTATTATTCATTTATTACTTTTTTTAGTGTAAAATCTTTATTGTTAACGCGGGTATCGTATAAAGGCTATTATATTGCCTTGCCATGGCAAAGATAGGGGTTCAATTCCCCTTACCCGCTCCATAGCGAAATGGTTTTGTGTTTTCATCAATTTTCCTCAAGAAACCAACATTATCCCGAGTTCTAGCCCCTATTTTTAACGTTTTGTCTTTAGCCTAGAAAAATCTTAACTGGATACCGGAGTCGGACCTAAGTTTTTATTTGATCACAAGAAGTTTTTCATCTAGCTGTGAGAATTCACCACACCAATCTCTAAAGGTAAACTTACTATTCCACCAACATTTTCCGGTTCGTTGAGCCCACTCCCAGACAATAAGTCGGTCTATAAGCACATAAATAGGAAAACGTTTTTCAAAACCAGGTCTAACTTTGTGTTTGGACAAGTAGGAATTAAGGAAAATATAAGCCAGATTCATATCCTCCTCGGCATATGCAATAAACATACGAGGCAAATCAGATTCCCCATCACCGAAATAGTTTTCCATCAAGTCAAAAACGCCTGTTACTTTCCACTTGCCGTCAATTTTATCAACGACCATATTGCTTTCTTGATAATCGTGCATGACAAAAGTGGGAGTGAAAACCACTCTCATAGCTTCTACTCCATCCTCTATGATTTTGTCTATCCATTCAATATCTGTTTTGGGGGTTTTATCGCCGTATGTAGAGCAAAGATTGGCTAATTCCTTTATTCTGTCAATAATCCACTGGTCGAAAGGTTTATCGAATGCTTTAATTGAACCGGTTTGTAAATCATACTGTCCTGAAAAATCCCAGGTTAAAGTTTGCATTTCGGCCAGATTTTCACCAAATGCTCTTGCGATATCTTTTTTGTCTTCAATTGTTAATTGATCTTTAACACTTTTATCTTTTAGTTGTTTTCCATTCAATCTAGGCATAATTACGTAACCCCAACCAAAAATATCGGTTTGTTCATCAACTAAATATGGGTAAGGCACTGGAGTCTTTGTCTTTTTATGAAGGAGGTCAGCCATAAACTGCTCGCTCTTAAACTGCCAGGCATAATGTGGTTTACCTCGAAAAACATATTCTCCAATTGTAGTAGTTAGAAAAACATTTTGACCAAAGTTTCCAAAGGGTATACTCTCAGCTTTAATTAGCTGTCCGAGCTCGAATCGATCGAGAGCCTTTTGAAATTGCTCATCGGTGATGTTACCTAATCTTTGAGAGTATTCCATACTTTATTCAGTTTCTAATATTTTTAAGATTTCGGTCCCTGTAGCCAAGATGGATCAGTAATTAGCTGCCAACATTCGCTCCCTTAAAAGGTACTTTCACTACAGAAACCATTAGGTAAGCAAATATTAGCATATTTTTCGATCTTTGCGTCGTTTACCAAATACTTCCAGAAACAAAAACGGATTTATTTTCTCAAGATAGTCTTCGAATACGTTTAGTTGTAAAATCATATCAGCAGTAACCCAATAGCGAAGGCCGATTTTTATCTTAAAAATAAGTGGCAAGTCGGGGTCGAGTAGATATTCTTTGGTATACTCGTCCTGGCTAAATAGGTCCGAGCCAATTACGGTTACCAGCTCCATAAATTCCTAAGTATAGGTACTTCTTTAACAGTGGTATAATCCCTTCATGAAAAAAATAATTCTTAGTATAATACCTGTTCTATTTTTACTATCCATTCCTTCTAAAGCCTATGCTTATTGGCATTTTGCGGGCATGTCTATACCAACTTCTTTTACGGAAGTTAAACAAATATTTTTGCCATCTAACTCTAATAAAGGGGATAATATTAAAATAGATACGAAAGAAACTGAAGTTAACACGGAAAAAACAGAAACTACCGACCAGGCTACCCTAAAAGAAATTAATACAGAGGATTTAACAGCAGTGGATGGAGATAAAACAGTAGATAAATCTTGGTCTTTAGCTATTTCTCAATCAGAGTTAAATAGGTATATAAACAGCTACTTAATAGGTCAAACTTTTGCGGGTTATACAGTAAACAAGGGGTCCGCGGCACTTCAAAAAGGCAAGGGAATTTTAAATCTTACTGTAAACAATGATTATGGTATTTATATAGAGTTAACACCGGATGAAGCAGGCAAAAATTTAATTGTTAAAAAGTTAGAAAATACAGGGGACAGAAAGTTTAGTGGAATAGAAATGCTGGCAATTAGACAATTTGCGGCAAACGCAAGAAAATTGGCTTTTAATAGCTACCCAGAATACAAAGATTCTTTTGAAAAAATCGAGTTTGACCAAGGACAGCTAATAGTAAGCTTTAGTAAATAAATATAAGAGACCTTAATATGTAGTAAAATGATTCTAATGAACAAAATTAGAACAATAGGGTGGATTTTAACTACAAGTACACTTTTAATAGCTGTTGCTAGCTGGGGAACTTCTTACTATTTTTTAACAATCAATTCACCTTTTAATCTATTTTTAGCCAGTTATATTTGGCTGGTATTACTTGTTTGCCTTGTTTTTCTTAGTATTGGAGTAATTTTGCTTACTTTTTACTACTTAAACAGAGTAAATAAAACCCTAGCGCTAGTAATAAGCATTTTGATTTTTTTAGGTTTAATAGGTATTTTACTAAGCTATCAACAAAAAAATGTTGAAAAGGATACAGAATTTAAAAAACCCCAAACACAAACGACTAGTAAAAATTCTTTAATTTGTGACGAAAAAACTTCTTTAGTCAAAGCCAAAGCTTGTACAGTTTTGATTGGAGATGCAAAAACCGGACATGGGTCTGGTTTTTTTATAAATCCAAATTATATTGTAACCAACTTACACGTCGTTAGTTACAGCGATAACGGTTATGTAAAAGTTTTGTTAGACTCGGGTTATGTAGATGTTCCTATTGCAGGATATTCCGAAAAAGACGATTTAGCAGTTTTACAAACTAAACAAAGCTACAACTACTGCGATTGGGCAAGCACTTCTAGTTTAGACTTGGCAGAAACCTTGTACGCACTTGGATGGCCAAAGGATCCATACGGAGAAAGCACTATTACTAAAGGAGTATTTTCACGTAGGCTTCAATTTAGCGATAGCAGTGTAAAAATGATTCAAACAGACAGCCCTATAAACCCAGGTAATTCGGGTGGCCCTTTAGTAAATAAGTGCGGGGTTGTAGGAATAAATACTAGTAAAAATGCCTGGGTAGGCAAAGATATCCCATCGGAGGGTATCGGTTATGCAATAGATGCAAATTACGCTAAAGGTGTTGTAGAACAGATAGTACAAAGTACGGTAGGGGGACCTATTATCCCACCAAAAACTCCAAGTGAAGTAGTTAATGAGGAACAAGGAAGTTTTAATTATAACCAGGCAGTATCCTACGATTACGACAGTGTAATATATTGGGAAAACCGCAGAAGTGAAGATAAAAAGGTATTAGATAGCTGGAAAGGTGCTAAAGAAAATCAATTTGTAGATAAAGACGGAGTTAAAAAAATATTAAAAATACTAGAGCGTAAAATCGAAATAGCGGAAAAACTCTGGGATGGTTATACAAACGGAAAGGTTACTTATGGAGACGCGGACTCATTAAATAATGAATACATTAAACTTCATAACGAGGGTGTTCTATTAAGTAAGCAGTTAAATATAAATGGGGAGCAGAATGTTTATGTTCAGTGTATAAAAAGCTGGGAGGATTTAGAAAAGGAATATAATCAGGATTTTACAGAACAAAAAAAAGACTGCAAAAACTACCTAAACTAAAAGTTAAAAATAAAACCCCACTAAACATTTACTGTATAATATGTGTGTGAGTAATTTTTGGGAAAAACTTAACAAACCGATTAAAGTTCTGGCACCTATGGAAGATGTAACAGACACAGTGTTTAGGCAGTTAATAGCCAAATGGGCTCCTGCCGACGTTTATTTTACTGAATTTACTAATGCCGAAGGACTTGGAAGCGCAGGTAAAAGTAAAGTAATGTACCGATGGAAATACACAGAAAAAGAAAGACCCTTAGTTGCACAAATATGGGGTTTAGACCCCCAAATGCACTATAAAAGCGCTAAAATGGCGGAGGACCTAGGTTTTGATGGCGTAGATATAAACATGGGCTGCCCTGTTAAAAAAATCGTTAAAAAAGGCGCTTGCTCTGCCTTAATTGAAAACCCCGGCTTAGCTAAAGAAATTATACAAGCAACTAAAGAAGGAGCGGGCAAATTACCTGTTAGTGTTAAAACAAGAATTGGCTTTAGAACAATACAAACTGAAGAGTGGGCTACCTTTTTACTGCAACAAAATTTACAAGCTCTGACAATCCACGGTAGAACTTCTAAGCAAGATGAAAAACCAGCAGACTGGAGCGAAGTTGCAAAAGTTGTAAAGCTGAAAAACAAAATTAGCCCTAATACTATTATTATTGGAAATGGTGACGTAAGAGAGCGCAGTGAGATTGAGGATAAACATAAAACATATGGTGTAGATGGTGTAATGGTTGCAAGAGGTATTTTAGAAAATATACTAATTTTTAAGGAGGGCCAAAACATAGCAGATTTAGAAATAAATAAAAAACTAGAGATGTTAACAGAACATATTAATCTTTTTACAAAAACCTGGGGTGAGGGTAAAAATTTTTACCATTTAAAAAAATACTTTAAGATTTATTTGAAGGGTTTTGAAAATGCAGGGTCAATAAGAGGGGAGTTAATGAAAACTCAAAATGCAAAAGAAGCAAAGGATTTTTTAAAAAGTTTAAGGGTATAATAGCTTCTAAATGAATAAAGGTTTTTTTTACTACCTAGGAAAGTTTTTAAACTTTTTACAAAATAAGTTTCCAAAGCAATACACCCAGTTTGAAGGTAATGGGATTAAAAAAATACTTTTAAACGGATTAATTAATAGGTACAAAGACTTTGCTAAAAATACTGTTACCGAAGTAAAGGGTAAAAAAGACAGTGCTAAAATTTTAGAACCAACTGTAATTAAAGAATAATAGAGTAAAACTGCCTACATTTGAGCCGGAGTGGCGGAATTGGTATACGCGCAGTGTTCAGAACGCTGTAAGCTTTGCTTGTGCGGGTTCAAGTCCCGCCTCCGGCACCACAAACACCCTTCGTTACGATGCAAGCCTAATAAACCCATCCTTGGCTACGACTATACCAAAAAACTCATATACGCTATACTAATAAGCAAAATGGATCTGTAGCTCAACGGTAGAGCAACCGGCTCTTAACCGGTAGGTTGTGGGTTCGATTCCCACCGGGTCCACCATTTATTCCTTCTAAGACGCAAGTTATAAACACCTATACTCCCCAAAAATAATTAGCTATAATCTAAATGTAAGTTTTAATAAATACCACTGCCCATATGGATTTTACTAACACGATTACTTCACTGACCGACGATAGCGTTAAACAAGCAGATGTTTTGGCAACTGAAATTGAGCAAACGTTAAATACAGCTCCAACTCAAGTTACAACAGAAGAAGTAAAAACAGAGAACACCCCCTTAGGTTTTAATAGCGACAGGATGCCTTTAAACGACGATATAGAACTTGAGGAAATAAAAAGTGAAGCTCAGCCCTTACAAGCTGAATCTAGTACGAATAGTGTAAACAGTAGTAGTAGTGTATCGGTGCAGACAGAAACAATAGAAACAGAACCCACACAAATTGCCCCTATTGCTCAACCCATTGTAGAACAAACGGAGCTTAACACCGATGAAAAAATTAAAATTGCTATAAACGGATTTGGAAGAATAGGTAGACAGTTTTTTAAGGTTGCCTTCGACAACCCAAATATTCAAATTGTTGCTATAAACGACTTGGGAAATTTAGAAAATTTAGCTTACTTACTGGAGTTTGACACAGTTTACAAAAGATACGATAAAAAAATTGCTGTAGTAGATAATTCTTTGGAGGTTGACGGTAAATCTATATCTTTTATCCAAGAAAAGGAGCCTGCAAAATTACCTTGGAAAGATTTAAATGTTGATATAGTAATAGAAAGTACCGGCTTTTTTACAAGTAGTGAAAAGGCTAAAGGTCACTTGGATGCAGGTGCAAAAAGGGTAGTAATTAGCGCCCCGGCAAAAGACGATGAAACCCCTACAGCAACACCAAATAATAATACAGAAGAACTAGCTAAATCTAAAATTACTAGTAATGCCAGCTGTACAACTAACGCTGCAACCCCTATTGCAGCAATACTAGATAGCGAGCTAGGCATAGAGTCAATAATTTTAAACACGATCCATGGGTACACCGGAGACCAATCACTAGTAGATGGTCCTCACAAAGATTTTAGACGGGGGAGATCTGCAGCTCAAAACATAATACCTACAAGTAGTGGGGCATCTTTAGCTACCGAAAAGGCTGTACCTTCATTAAAAGGCAAATCTGATGCATTAGCTATGAGAGTACCTGTAGTAGCAGGATCAATTTTAGATTTTACTTTTATTAGCAAAACTCCTACAAGTGTAGAAGAAATAAATAATATTTTTAGATCACTAGAAGAAAAGCCAGAATGGGGAGGGATTATAACTTTTACTGAAAAACCCTTGGTAAGTAGTGACATTTTACAAAATCCTCATGGCTCTATAATAGATTTAAATTTAACCCGAGTTGTAAATAAAAACTTGGTTAAAGTATGTGCTTGGTATGACAACGAATGGGGATATGTAAATATGCTATTAAAGCATGTTCTCATTGTAGGTAAATTGCTGTAAATGCTAAGTAAGAACGTTAAATCTTTTTTAGTTTCAGACACACTTAGTTATTCTGCTAGCAGTCTAATAAGTGTATTTTTAACTTTTTTAATATCCGATAAAATCACTCACGGAAGAATAGATATAGTAGGTTTTTTAATTGCCTATTATATGTTAACTAAAGGTGCAGTTGGTATTTATTTTTCTAAAAAATTAGATATTAAAAGTACAACCAAACAAAAACACTTAGTAACAGGATCGCACGTTTTATACGGTGTTTTAATAGCTCTAATGGGGTTTTCTACAACTATAATTCATATTGCTTTAATACTAACATTGTTGGGGTTTTTAGACGATCTTTTGTACCCATTAAAATGGGACATATTTTCCAAAATATTAGATAAAGGAAAAGAAACATACGAACTAAGCCTTCAGTACTTTTTTACAGCGATTGCAGCGGCTATTACTGCTGCAGTAGGTGGGTTTTTAGGTAACAGGGTAGGCTTAGAAACTGTATTTACAATATTTGGTGTGTTTTATGTTTTAAGTGGAATTGCCTTTTACCAAATAATTACAGAACACACACTAATTCAAAAAATACGAAGTATTATATAAAAAAGTATAGGAAGCTTAATCCTAGATACCTTAATATCCTTAATTAACCCTTTATCTAAAAGGTAAGTATAGTATAATAACTTATAGTATGTCTTTACCTAAACTTTACGAACAGATTGGGATAGAACCCCCCAGAGTACTGGATTATTATGGAGTAAGTACCGAAAACCTCCCTACAGAACTACCCAAAGAGGCTTCTCTTGAGGGAAAAACCGAATACCACTATAGATGGAATTTGGAGACAGGTACACGCCCAGGAGATGCACTAGCACTATGCTTTATTTGTAACACTTTATTAGAGGAAGAGGTACCTAACACAAACAGAATGCTAGATCTTTTGGTCTCCACAGGAATAGAATTCAGAACTAGAAACTTAAGAGGTCGATATAAATCAACTAACTTTATAGAAGAAGTCTCGAACTATGTTGGAACACCCGCCAAGTTTAACCGTAATCTAATGCAGGGACTTAGGTTTAGTGGGGTAACCGCAGTAAACCAAGGAGTACTATCAAAAACACACTTTTTTAATACAGTAGAAAATTTTATGCAGGATAATGCTTTGTTGCCAAAATCACAAAGGCTAGACCTCCATTTTCCAGATAACCCTGTATCCTGGTATGACTCCTTGTACACAAAGGGTAGAAGAGTTATATCCAGCTTTGTACCTTATGAACTAGATTTTTTTGAAAAGATGTTAGAAGTTTATGGATATCAAAGACTACCCTTTTTTCAATTAGTTTTAGAATATTACAGATCCTCCAGGAAGATAAGTCTAACCGGAGAGAATGGCCTTGTTTTTAGTCAAAGGGATGTCAATAGGGTACCTGTAGATGATAAAACTTTTCAAGCTTGCTTACGATTAATGCTTTCGGATATCCCGAATGGTATTTTCATGCACAATCTTTTTGATGAGACTCCCGTGTAAAAGCTAAAAATAGCTGGGATATTAGAGTAAGGACTTCAATAAAAAATTGGTGCCGAGGAGAGGACTTGAACCTCCACGAGACTAGCTCACATGTTCCTAAGACATGCGCGTATACCATTCCGCCACCTCGGCCTAAGTTACTTACCCTATTTTAACTCCATCTTCGACCCGCAAACTCGTCGGATGTCATTTTGCACCAAACTTAACTTAATCCAAACATAACACGACTTAATTGATAATATAAGGTTTATTAGTACCCATATTATACACAATAGAATATAATTTAAGGAACATTTGTTAATTAAAAGTATTAAAGTTAAAATCTGTTAGATGAAAAATATAAAAAAATTCCTAAAAATAAAATATATCTTAGTTTTTGTTGCTGTAGCTATAGTTTCAATTGTTGTTTACAACACAAAATTTAAAGAAAAAGTAATTACGGTAAAAACTGTTAGTTTAGAAACACAAGATGTAATTAAAACAGTGTCTGCAAGCGGGGGAATAGAAAGCAAAGCATCTGCAAGCTTATCATTTGGGGCAACTAGCAAAATAACTTTTATTTATGTAGAAGAAGGTCAATTAGTGAGTAAAGGACAACTTTTAGCTACTGCAGATTCTGCAACTCAATGGCAAAATAGCGAAACCGCTAAATTTTTAAAACAACAGACTATTGTAGATAGAGAACAATACATAGATAACTACGCCGATAATCTAGAGGCAGCAGGGGGGAGAGAAGAATACGAAAGACAATTAAGAAAAAAGAACGATATTGTTAATCAATACGATTCTTCTTATAAAGCATCTGCATCAAATTTAACAGACTATAAAGTATATGCCCCATTCACGGGAACAGTTGTAGGTATAGATAAAAAAGTTGGTGAAATAGCAACCTTAGGATCAACAGTAATAAGACTCGCGGATTTAAGTAGTTTATACTTTGAATCTTTAATAGATCAAGAAGATCTAGGTACATTAAAAAATGGGCAAATGGCCATTGTTAAGCTAGACAGCTACCCTTCCATAGATTTTAAGGGCGAAGTTATCGAGGTTCCTAACTATATTTCTAAAGACAGCGAAAATATTAAAATAAAAATTGGTATTACAGATACCCAGCAAAAAGACATTCTATACGGAATGGTAGGGGATTCAGATATTGTAGTTGAAAGTCAGCAAACAGATACAGCACTTCCTTTTCAGTATGTTATTACTGATGACGCTGGAAGAGACTTTGTATGGACAATTAACCATCAAAATAGATTAGAAAAAAAGTACGTAGATCTTTCATTAGAGGGCGACCTTTATTACGACTTACAAACAGATCTTAAAGGGAGCAAAATAGTATCTATTGAAGATACTAAAGTAACCCCAGAAGAAGGTCTTAAAGTAAACATTGTAGAGTAACTCATGAGTAAAGACATTCCAATATTGGCTGTTAAAGATGTTAAAAAGCACTATGTAGTAGGTAGTGAGACAATTAAAGCCTTAAACGGGGTTAATTTAGAAATAAAGCGAGGAGATTTTACAGCAATTATAGGTAAATCTGGCTCAGGTAAATCTACTTTAATGCATATAATAGGTCTATTAGACACACCAACCAAAGGGCAAGTATTGTTAAAAGGTAAAGACATTAGCAAATATACTGAAACAGAGCTAGCTTTAGCACGAAATAAAGAAATTGGATTTGTATTTCAATCATTCAACCTACTTCAACGAACAAGCACTTTAGATAACGTAGAGCTACCTCTTAAGTACGCTAAAGTTAAAAAAAAGGACAGAATAAAAACGGCTACAGAGATGCTTCAATTAGTAGGACTGGGGGACCGATTACACAATAAAAGTAATGAACTCAGTGGGGGTCAAAAACAAAGAGTAGCCATTGCAAGGGCCTTAGTAAACGACCCCTCAATAATTTTGGCAGATGAGCCTACAGGAAATTTAGATACTAAAACCGGGGATGAAATAATTAAACTTTTTAAAAAATTAAATAAGATGGGAAAAACTATAGTTATTGTTACACACGACGAAGATTTGGCAAAAATAGCTAAAAAAAGAATAACAATTAGTGATGGGCTAGTAGTTAAATAAACTATGAACTTTATTGATACATTTAGAACTTCATCTACAGCTATAAGCGCTAACAAAGTGCGCGCCGCCTTAACTATGCTAGGTGTAATTATTGGTGTTTTTGCAGTGGTTATGATGGTGGCATTAGGCCAGGGGGCTCAAAATTTTATTACAGATCAATTTGAACAGCTTGGTTCTAATTTAATTTTTGTTTCTCCAGGTAAATCAGGGGTAGGCAGAGACCCGGCAGAAGCCTTAACTAGAAATAAACTAGACGATAAACATGTAGACTTAATTAAAACCCACGCCAATGAAAATATAAGTGCTCTTTCTGCTTGGGTAAGCACTGGAAGTACTGTTGTTCATAAAAATAAATCCTATTTTGCAAGTGTTAGCGGATTAGATTACAACGGTAATGAAGTAATGAACTATGAAATAGATAAGGGAAGATTTTTAATAAGGTCAGAAGTAAAGTCTAAAGCCAAGGTGGCTGTTATAGGAAAGCTAGTTTCTGAAGAGCTTTTTGGGCAGTCCTCACCAATTGGTGAAAGTATAAAAATGGACAACAATTCTTATAAAGTAATTGGAACTTTTAAAGAAAAAGGTCAAAACTACGACAATGGCGTGATAATTCCCTATACTAGTGCCAAGAGTACTTTCTCAATTAAAAATTTAAGCGGAATTGTAATAAAGCTTAAAGAGGGAGCTCCTGTTGAAGTATCAATGAATCAAATTAAAAGGGCTGTCAGCAGAGATTTAAATAAAGATGACTTTAGTGTTCTTTCGCAACAAGATATTTTAGGAAGTATTCAAGAAATACTAGGGATGCTAACCCTTGCAATTGGTGGAATAGCAGGCATATCTTTGTTAGTTGGTGGAATAGGAATAATGAATATTATGTTGGTAAGTGTTACAGAAAGAACTAGAGAAATAGGGCTTAGAAAAGCAGTAGGGGCCACGCCTTTTAATATTGCATCACAATTTTTGATTGAAAGTGTATTAATTAGCTTTGGTGGGGGAAGCATTGGAATAATATTAGCTTTTATTGCAAACTTTGCAGCCCAAAGTTTTATACGCACAGAAATACCTATTTGGGCCATTGCCTTGGCATTTGGCTTTAGTGTGGGTGTTGGAATACTGTTTGGAACTTACCCAGCCATTAAAGCGGCTAAAAAAGACCCAATCGAGGCTTTAAGGTATGAGTAGAGTAAATCCTTAAGGCACTGAGGGAGTTACTGTAGGTAAAGGTCCGAAGACCTCAGGTTCTTTGTAACCGGCTCTTTTACAAGCATCATTAAAATGAACTTGCTGATATAGATCACCATAGGGGTGGGAATTAGCCTCATTAGTGTAACCAACTCTATCCAAACCAGTAAATAAATCCCAACATTCTGCAGGAAATGTATAACCATTTATTATATGATTAACGCGGGAGTTAACCTCGCCACTACAACCTCCTAAAATGACAGATGACGCAAGCAGGATAGAAACTAAGGAACACTGCAGATACTTTGTTGAAACATAACGGGTTTGTTCTAAAAGACGATTTAAGGACTGAGTAGCCGAGGAAGTATGACCCCCAAGGGCACTTTCATCGGAAGGGGAGAGAGGGGCGTGATGTAAAATATTTAACTCCAAACCAAAACCTACTCGGTACATATTAAGTAAGTATTATAATATAACTATAGGATATTTACAAGCATTTTATTTTGTAAGTTCAAAACGTAAATTAAGTTATTTTTTAACCTAAATAACAACAATTAAGTCGCATAATTCTTTATTGGAGTTACCGGTAGATCCCCATCTTAGGTTAGCTATACTCTTTTGGGTCTGTTATAATCCTTTGTAGACTCTATAGACGCCTATTTATAAATAATTAATTTAAAAAGCGAAGCCATGAAATTAACAATAAAAGAACTTTCAAATAAGGTTAAAGAAGTAACATTCGATATCGACGCAAAAGAGGTATCACACGAATATGAACACGTTTTAATGCACTTTAAGGATGGGGTATCTGTAAAAGGCTTTAGAAAAGGCAAGGCACCAAACCACTTAGTTAAAGAGAAAATAGATAAAAACAAATTGGATCAAGAAGTTTTACAACACCTGTTTCCAAAAATTGTAGAACAAGCAATTAAAGATCATAAAATAATACCTATAATGCAGCCTAAACTTAAAATTACTGAATTAAGTGACGGTAAAAACTTTACAGGAACACTTACGTTTGTAGAAAGACCTGAGGTCGAGTTAGCAAAATATAAAGAAATAGCAAAAAAGGCTTTAAATGAAGTAAAAAAACTTGATGAAAAAGAAAAATCAGAAAAAAAGAGCGAAATAGTAACTGCTAAAAATATGAACGAGGCAAAACAAAAAGCTAAAGAGGGAGTAAAAGAATCTAGTGAAAAAATTGACAGTGCAAAGCAAGAAATCCCGATGGAACAAAAATTGCTTATTCAAATTTACAACCAAATGGTAGATAAAAGCAAAATTGAACTTGCTGAAATAATGAAACAAGAAGAGGCAAATAGGCTTATGGGACAGTTTTTAAATCAGCTTTCGAGATTAGGTATTCAATTAGAAGACTACTTAAAACAAACTGGAATTAAAATTGAAAAAATTAGAGAAGACTACGCCACACAGGCTGAAAGATCACTAAAATTAGAATTTATATTAAGCGAAATAAGCAAAGTAGAAAAATTAGAAATAGACGAAAAAGAAATACAAGCTGTTATTGATAACACACCTGATGAAGAGCAAAAAAAGATGCTATCAACACCTGAGCAGAAGTACTACATAGAAAGTACCTTACTTAAAAATAAAGTAGCAAGGATGCTTTTAGACATCGCGCAAAAAGCCTAAACTTATTTAAATCTTAGTAATTAACTGTAAAATATAAGTATGAAAAATAATACATCAAAAGCTCAATTAGTACCTTACGTAATAGAACAGACGGACAAAGGAGAAAGAAGCTACGATATTTACAGTCGACTTTTAAAAGATAGAATTATCTTTTTAACGGGAGGAATTGATATGGCTGTAGCTAATACAATTATTGCACAGCTTCTATTTTTACAAAGTGACGATAAAGAGAAGGATGTACATTTCTACATTAACAGCCCAGGGGGGGAAGTTTCTGCAACCTTAGCTATATACGACGTCATGCAACATATTAAACCGGATATTGCCACCTATTGTATAGGTACGGCTGCCTCGGGTGGATCCATTTTAGTTACGGGTGGAACCAAAGGAAAAAGATATGTATTACCTCACTCGGAAATAATGATTCATCAACCTCATGGTGGAATGAAAGGTCAAGTAACCGATATAAATATTTACGCAAAATTATATCAGAAGCATAAAGACCAATTAACAGATATATACGTAAAACACACTGGTCAGAAAAGAGCAAAAATCGTAGAGGACTTAGAGAGAGATTTTTGGCTACAAGGTAAAGACGCTGTTGAATACGGTTTAGTAGATAAAGTTATAACCAAATAAAAAACAGGGGTGGTTAGCTCAGCTGGCTAGAGCGTTGCATTGACATTGCAGAGGTCACAGGTTCAAGTCCTGTACTACCCACCACAAAAAATTAGGTAGGTTTTACGCGTGTCGAGCCGCACTACATTAGACATTTGCCTTAATTTAGTAGAAATTTTAGCCGCTTGGATGCAAAATCATACTTATTTAAGACAGAGAGACTACATACAAAACTAGAAAAATGGATGAATTATTAACAATAGATCAAATAGTCGATGCTAAAATTTCAGAGGTATTAAAACAACATCCTATAATTCAGGAAGCATACGATTATATAGAACAGGAACATTCCGCAAGACAATACCACAACCTAAACCATACCCAAGACGTTGTTAAAACCGCAGTAAGGATATGTATGGAAGAAGGAATTTCAACTGAAGAAACAGTTAACATATGTATATCCTCAGCGTACCACGACTACTTTCAAGGACCAGATCACGAAGAAAAAAATGCTAACTTTGTTAAGGATAAAATGCGCGCAGCAGGATATAAACCCAAAGACATAGAAGAAGTAGTTGGAGGAATAAAATCTACCAAAGTAGATGGAAAATTGAATACAAGAGATACACCGACAAATAATATTGAAAAAATAATTCAAGATGCCGATGTGACAAACTTTGGGAGGGGAGATAATATTGCCCTATTCTTGGCCTATTATAGGGAATTAATGGGTAAAGAGTATGAGTTAGACGAAATATCAAGAAGAAAAGCCTTTTTAGAAAAAACTATTAGTATATTTAAAAATCATTCTTGGAATACAAAGTCCGCACAAAGTTTATTCGAGAAACGAAAATTAAAAAATTTAGCTATTTTAGAACAAGAGCTTAAAGTTTTAAATACACCTGTATAAGGATATAGAAAAAAGGTTTTTTTAAATATAAAATACAAACATGGCGTTAGATAAAAATATTAAAATAAACACTTCTTCAAACATTAACTTTGTAATGAATGGAAAGCAGATTAAAAGCTTAGACGACCTTCCCAGTGGAATTAGTTCTATTGCAAAACTAATGTTTGGGGGAACTGCAATTAAATGCCAAAATCAGGGTTTAAATAAGGTTATTCAATCACTTTACAATAATCCCGAAGTTAAAAAAGCAATTCAAAATAAATCCCTAAAAATTGACCCATTTAATAAAACTTTTTCATATAACGGAAAAGAAATTAAATCTTTGGAAGATATACCCGAGCCATTTAAATCCATTGCTAGTAAAGTGCTTACGGACGAAAACAATAACCAAGTTCCTGATTTTATAGAAGCTCAAATTCAAAAAAAGACACTAAACAGCGCTTTAGAGAAGCAAGAGCCTATTAAGGCTAACATACCTTTAAAAACACCAGAGCATTCTTATAAACCACTTAACGTAGCGGGAAACCCACTAAACAAGCTGCAAGCTGTATTGTTGATTATTACAGTGCTTATTGTTTTATTTTATATTTTTGCCAACGCTTAGGCGGTATAAATAAAATATCGTCTACGGCGTTGTGTGGTATTTTTTTGAACCTGAATTAGACTAAACGCACCGTTATTATTCATTCTACGTAACTAAATATGCTAAAATACGCATAATGCCTAATGGAATTAATGCACCTCAAGAGAGTAATTACAAAAACGAGGTTGTGGTTAGTTTGTCCGGAGTAGAAAAAGGTAGAAAAGACAAACAAATTACCCTAGAAATAGACCCAGAAGCGGGTCCCTATGTTACCCTTTGGGGTTTCACTGACGATAAATCACAGTATGAGCTAACTAAAGCCCCAGAAATATCCCCACACAAAGAACAAAGATTTTCACACGATGAAATTATTAATCAGCTAGAACAAAGAGGGGTCAGTGAATTAGCAATATCGGCTCTACAATTTGTTCCAGATTATTTAATAGACGAAGCCCTACATTACCTCGATACTATAAAAAATTTTCCTTTTAAAACTGAGGACATAACATTTGTAGGCCATTCTCGAGGCGCTAGTGCGCTCTTGGTTGCTGCCTTAATAGAGCCTAGAATTAAGAAACTGGCTATACTGTCACCAACGCATTCAAACCCTAAAAGTAAGAACGAAAAGGAAAGTTTAACAGATGAAGATGTATCTCTTGATCAAAAAATTAGACAGGAACATGGCCACTGGAGTGCTGAGACAATGACAGAAAAGCAACTTGAAAAACCAGAGTTAAAACCGACACTAAGATTTGTGCAGTATGTACTCAGAAATATTCCAGAGACTCTTAAAACTTTACAAGCATTAAATAACTTTGAATTCGAAGGGGCGTTAGAGATGCTAGCCTGGTTATCGAGAGAGTCTAAAAAAAGCCCAAATCAAGACCCGGGTAAAGACTATACTAATCGTGAGATCTTGCTGGGATTTCCGGAGTATGATGAAAACTTTGATTACACTAATTCTAAAGATACGCTAAAACATTTAATCGCTTTAAAAAAAGAAGAGGATCTTAGAATTAGAGTGCATGTGTTAAGAGGTACCCATGCAGGACCCAAGAACTTAAAACAAGCTAGAGTAGTTGCCGCGGCACGGCAAGTAAATCAAAATTATAATGCTAATAGCTTAAAGTAATTATGGACAAAGAAGAAATAAATAATCAAGTATATTTTGAAGAAGGTAAAGGCCCCGTTTTAGTCTTTGTCCCACCTTGGATTGGAAACCATTTAACTTTTCAACCTATGATTTCTTACCTTAAAAAAGACTATACTTGTAAGGTCTTGGAGATACCCGGCTACGGGTACTCTCCGGAATTTAAAACTAAAAAACACAATATTAAAGAATTTGCCCAGTGCCTAGATGATTTTATAATCTCAATAAATGGCTCAGAAGAAATTATATTAATAGGGTGTTCTTTGGGCTGCGCAATAATCCTAGAAATGCTCCATAAAAAATTGGGGGCCGAGATTTCCAAACCCAAAATAGCCGGGTTGGTGCTTCTTTCACCCCTACTTCACAAAATGGAACTAGACAAAAAGGGCAAAATACAAGTGCACTTTATTTTAGAAAAAACTCCAATACCATACCTTCTAAAATGGCTAAGCAAATTTAAGTTAGGGAGAAAAATAGTATATTATTTTGGAGACGATAATACTAGATCTGTTACATTTAATAAAATAGATAAGTATGCCCTAGAAACTCTAAATCTAATGTCTGTTAAGTCTATTAGAGAATCTACAATCTCTGCTCTAAATTATTCTTTACCCGAAAATCTAAAAGTTAATATTCCTACAACAATTCTATATGGAAAAGAGGATTGGTTGTACCACAAGGTTAAACCCGAAAGTTTTTCAACACTTTTCCACAACACTTTTTCTTGCATAGGTTATCCAGGTGGTTTTCATTTTTTACTAATACAAAAGCCCAAATTAATGGCAAATGCTATCAGGAAATTTTCTAAAACACTACTCAAATAAAAACCGCTCTATACTTTTGTTTAAATCAACCGGATTATTTAAAACAATAATATGATTTGCTTGTTCAACAATATCAATCTCAGAATTCTTAATTCTATTTTTTAAACTTAAAGCAACCTCAGGTGGAAATACACTGTCCTTTGATCCCTCAACCACCAAAGAAGGAATTTTAATAAGGCTAAGTAACTCGGTCGCGTTAAAGGCAGTTAATTCGTGCATTATCATAAAATAACTTTTTAGAGAGGTGTGTAAGATATCGGAAAGCACTCTGTTAAAGTCCAGGTCCGCAGTACCAAAGAATTTGTCAAAATTCGCGTGTTTGGAGATATGTTTGGTAGATAAATTTTTACCTAGAAAACTAAAAAGGTGAGAAAGTAAGGTACGTTCAATCCGATGTTCGCTAAAAGCAGGTATTTTGTAACTGGTATCGATTAAAATCAGCCTTTGAGCCAAAGAAGGGTGCATAGCTGCAGCCGTCATAGAAACCATACCACCAAAACAATGACCAACTAGATAAAATTTTGAGATATGGTAGTGATTAACCAATGACAGCAGGTCCTTAACAAAAATTTCTACTCTGTAATCTTCAAAATTAGTGGGCCTGTCAGATAATCCGTGACCACGTTGATCGAAGGCAATGCTGGAAAAACCAAGTTTACTAAAATGAGCTCTCTCTTTTTGCCAAGCAGTTAAGTCACCACCAAGACCATGTAAAAATATTATCCATTCAGGTCGGTCCGCCATAGTTACAGAGTGGAAAATTTTCACACCCTTGTAACCGGTTACATAACCCTGATGTGATGAGGTAGGCATAGTTTTGAGTATTGATGGGTAAGCATTATTATTAGTATATCTTAAACAAATACAATACGGTATTAAAAAAACCTACCTATGGAAGTTAAAATAATAAAATCAAAAAAACGTTTAAAGTCTTTTTCAGCTAGAATATTAGAAAACACACTTATAGTAAGGGTCCCTCATTGGTCACCGCAATTTTCAATTGATGAATTTGTAAACAAAAGTATTCAATGGGCAAGCAAAAAGACTAAGGGCAGGACTACAATAAGCCTTAGTAAAGGCTCCAAGGTAACTATGCTAGGAGCCGAATACCTAATTGAAGATGCAATTAAAAAAGGTAGAAATAGAGTCAGTATAAAAGATAACCTAATAACTATTGAATACACAAAAACCCCCCACGAAGCATTTATTAAATATGTTAAAACAGTACTAAAAAACTATCTGCAGATAGCCTCTAAAGACTACGCAGAAGAAATTGACGAAATATTTAATAAAATTACTGTAAAAAGGGTTTCTAGCATCTGGGGAAGTTGCTCATCCAAACAAAATTTAAACTACAATTATAAACTTGCCTTTTGCCCATTATGGGTAATTGATTATGTTGTAGCTCACGAAGTTTGCCATTTAAAGCACAAAAACCATTCTAAAAGGTTTTGGGACTTAGTTGAATCCCTACATCCTAAATACAAAACTGCAAAAAAATGGTTAAATGAAAATGGTAGCAATTTAAGCCTTTCTTAATGAAACAAATTATAATTCCGTTAGCTATAATATTTGGTATTGCAGTAATTGGCTTTACATACTTTACCGTCGTTGCAGTAAGAGGGAAAAGTAGCGGGAATATAATCAACACAAAATTAAGCGGTAATCAAGAAATGCCCACAGAAACTGAAAAATTAGCGGATCTAGTTAACATGGATAACCAAACTTGTGAGATAGATACTGAAAACATTACAGCAACTATTAAAATAAAGGGTCGAAAAACGAACTCTACTGTAACTTACAAATCTAATTTAAAAACCTACAAAACAATTATAGCAGGCAATACTATGTATACCTGGGAGCAGGGGACCACAAATGGCGCTAAGATAGTTAAAGATGGTGATAAACCCGCACTGCAAAAAGAATTCACTAATGCTTTAAAGCCGTTTTTTGAAAGTGCTGATTTAAAGTGTACTAGTACTCAAATTAGTGAGGTAGAATTTACCCCACCTAATGAAATGAATTTTATAGACATAAACTCTTTAGTAAAATAATAGGGAGTTAACATATTCAAAATAAACTCATACTAGTGTATGTTTATTGTATGCAGGCAGTAAATACTAAAAATAAAAAACCCTCAGGGTATAAAAATTTTTTACTAGAAGTTGAGATTTAATAAGTTAGATATTCAAAATGCAAAAATATTCAAAATTATTTGGAAAAACTAGGAGAGAAGCAAAGAAAGATATGAAATTTGCCTCCCACAAACTTCTCTACAGGGCAGGCTTTATTAGAGAACTTGCCGCAGGAAGACTGGAATTCTTACCTTTAGGTTACAGAGTTTGGAGCAACATAATAAAGCTTATAGATAGCGAAATGACGGCTATTGGATCTCAAAGAATGGCTATCCCTCTACTTCAACCTATTGAGTTTTGGAAAAAAACAAACAGAGATGAAGCCTGGAAAGGTTTACTAATGACTGTAGAAGATTCTAAAGGAGCTGAATTTGCCCTAAGCGCCACTGGGGAAGCTGTGGTTACTGAGATGGTTGGGGCAGAACAACCAAGTTACAAAGACCTGCCAATAATTATTCATCAAACTATTGCAAAATTCAGAGACGAAAAAAGACCAAGAGGAGGACTGTTAAGAGCACGAGAATTTGTAATGAAAGATGCTTACTCGTACCATGCAGACGAAAAAGATTTTATGAAAACCTATCAGGATTTTTACGAGGCCTACTCTAGTATTTGTAAAAGACTAGAGTTGCCTTTTTACGCAGTAATTGCAGATAACGGAGCTTTGGGGGGAGATTATTCTCACGAATTCCAAATTCCAAGTAAATCGGGAGAAGATCGAATAGTTAAATGTACCAAATGTGATTATGCAGCAAATATTGAAATGGCAGAATTTGTAAAAGAAGAAATAAATAAAAATGAAGAAATTAAGGAGCTAGAAATAACTGATCAAAAGTGGGAAGAAGCACAAAGCATAAAACAAATGACCGAATTTTATAAAAGGCCAGAAAGTAACATGATAAAGACAGTGGCTTTTAAAAGAAAAGATGGTCGATTAGTGTTGGCAGTTTTAACAGGAAACCTAGAAGTAAACTCCAGTAAACTTGCGAAAGCAGTAGGAGAATCAGAATTAGAAAAAGCTGAAAAAAAAGATTTAGACAACATTGGAGCAATTGCAGGAGCACTACACGCCTGGGGGTATGAAGAGCACGCAGACAAAATAACTTATGTAGTTGATGAATCTATTGTTAAATCTAAAAATTTATACGGTGGAAACAAAACTAAGACCACTGATCCTAAATTTGTAAATTACGGAAGGGACTTCAAACACAAAATAGAGGCTGACATAGCTGATCCCGGAGAAGGATCTATTTGTACGAAATGTGGCGGTAAGCTTAGTTTAATTAAAAGCATTGAGTTAGGCCACATATTTAAGTATGACCACTTCTATACAGAAAAACACAATGGTTATTTTGTGAATAAAGAAGGTAACAAAAAACTTATGTTTAGTGGAGCCTACGGAATAGGTATAGGTAGAACTCTAGCCACAACGGTTGAAATTCACAATGATGAAATGGGTATTATTTGGCCAAAAAGTATCACCCCATTTCACATTCATTTTGTAACATTGGCCGAAGATAATAATAAACAAGCGGGAGAGGTCATTAAAAAAATAGAGAATGAGGGGTTTGAGGTGCTGTGGGACGAGCGGGATACGGGTGCAGGTGAAAAATTTGCCGATGCGGATTTAATTGGTCTTCCAATAAGAGTTGTGTTAAGTAAGAGAAGCCTAGAAGCAGGGGGTTATGAGGTTAAATTAAGATCAGAAAAAGAGAGCAAAATATTAAAAGAAGAGGATTTGATAGAATTTATTAAAGCCTTTTATTCTTAGTTTCAACAAGGGCAGTATTTACTGCCCTATACTAAATCGGGAGTATCTTCAAAATAGCTTATATCTAAAGAATCTCCTACTTTGTAATCACCCACGGATTCTCTTATTAAACTACCCATAACTGCTTTTGTTCCAAATTTTGCGCCCATATCTCGGGCTAGGGCCCTAACATAAAAACCTTTACTAGTTGTTAAAGTTAATTCAACAAAAGGAAAGTTTTTGTTGATCAGTTCTAATTTTTTAGCGTAGTCTGTTTCGGTATTTAGCATCTCTGTAATGTCTTTAGGAACAGCATCTTTAATTGCTAAATGCGCATCGTTAATTATAAACTTTTTTAACTCTACCTCTTTAATCGGTAAACTTGGCGCATCTGCACCGGTTCGAGCATGTTTATAAAGCTCTTTACCGTTTACCTTTACAGCAGAGTAAAAAGGCACCATTTGCTCGTGAACACCTATTAAACTCTCTAAATATAAAGTAACCTGTTGCTCATAAATACTTAGTTTAAACATATTTTTATCTAAGGTAAAAGGACCCTCTAAGTCTTTGGTGGGGGAGTCTATCCCAAAATATATTCTAGTTTTGTAAACTTTTTCTAAAGTCATAAAATAATCTTGTTTTTTTGTCATATCACTAGCTAAAACAATTAGCACGCCACTTGCCAAAGGGTCTAAGGTACCTGCATGTCCGAATTTTTTAAACCCATATAGAGATTGAAGTTTATTTAAAATATCTCTACTGGTCCAACCAATGGGTTTATTAATATTTAGTATACAGGGTCTTATTATTGGCATTTTGCAAACTGGGAATTAATAATTAAAAAGAACAATTTATAGAGCAATTATAACGTTATAAAAACAATGTGTCATACAATTTTGGTGAGTAGCTTACCTAAAGCAATTAACTTTAATAATAGTGCTTTATCAATTGTTAATTAGGGTCATTAATGATATATTACCGTTAGTGAAAAGCTTATACTCGACAACAACTTTATACAATCTAAGAAAAACAACCCCTCGTGGGTATTAGAATTTTGATGCAATCTATATTCCTTATTTTCAAACTTTTTCGATTAAAATTTAAAATTTAAATGTATGAGTGATCAAAATAACCAATTATATAAAGTAAGGCATAGTAGCGAGCATGTCCTCATGATAGCTATGAGAAACTTAGGATATAAATTCCATATGGCCATGGGCCCTGCTACTGATGATGGGTTTTACTTTGATTTTGAACTGTTAAAGGGAACTTTAACTGAGGAAGACTTTTCTAAAATAGAAAAAGAGATGCTTAAAGTTATTAAAAGTGACCAAACTTTTATACAGAAATATGTAAATGAAAAAGAGGCACGAGAAATGTTTAAAGGAAATCCTTACAAACAGGAGTGGGTAGCTGAAATTATAAAACGTGGAGAAAAAATTGGAACTTATACCACAGGCGACTTTGTAGATATTTGTGCAGGTCCACATGTTAAATCTACAAAAGAAATCGGCGCTGTTAAATTACTTTCTATAGCGGGTGCATACTGGAGAGGGAGCGAGAAAAATAAAATGCTAACTAGAATTTATGGCACTGCTTTTGAATCTAAAGAAGAGCTTACAGAGTATTTAGCACTTTTAGAAGAGGCTAAAAAAAGAGATCACCGTAAAATTGGGGCGCAGTTAGACTTGTTTCATTACAGTGATAAAGTCGGACAAGGATTAACACTATGGACCCCAAACGGCACTATTGTGAGAGACCAACTAGAAGATTGGGCAAAAGAAACAGAAAAAAAGTGGGGATACGTTAGGGTAGCTACACCTCATATTGGTAAAGAGGATCTATATATAACAAGTGGTCACCTACCATACTATAAAGATGATATGTATCCAGAAATGGAAATTGAGGGAGAAAACTACTACCTAAAAGGTATGAATTGTCCTCACCATTTTGAAATATTTAATAGAACACAGTATTCCTATAGAGATCTACCGTTAAGATTCGCGGAGTATGGAACTGTCTATAGATACGAACAGTCTGGGTCACTTTTTGGTTTAATGAGAGTTAGAGCTATTGCCCAAAATGATGCCCATATATTCTGCAGTGAAGAAGATGCAGAACAGGAGTTTTTAGATGTAATTAAACTACACGAGTATTACTACAATACTTTAGGGTTAACTAGGGACGACTACTATATAGTAATAGGTTTACCTAGCGAAGAGAAAAAAGATAAATACCACGGAGATAAAAAACTTTGGGACAAAGCAGAAAAAATGATGCGAAATGCGATAGAAAAGTCAGGTATTAAATGTATCGAGGATATAGGTGGTGCTGCTTTTTATGGGCCAAAAATAGACTTTAATATTAAATCGGCAATCGGCAGGGAATTTAGTATTTCTACAAATCAACTAGATTTATATATGCCTACTAGATTTAATTTGCAATATGTAAATGACAGGGGAGAAAAGGCTATGGTCGCAGTAATACATAGAGCACCTTTAGGAAGTCACGAAAGGTTTATTGGGTTTTTAATAGAACACTTTGCAGGTGCTTTTCCCGTTTGGCTACATCCAAATCAAGTAACAATTATCCCTATCTCTGAAAAGCACGTAGATTATGCTAAAAGTATAGCTAAAGAACTAGATCAATCTGGAATTAGATACAATATAGATACCAAAGATGAAACAATGGGAAACAAAATAAGAAAGGCGCAAGAGCAAAAGGTACCGTATATGATAATTGTTGGGGATAAAGAATTAGATGCAAACACAATTAGTGTAAGATATAGAGATGGAGAACAAGAAAATGCTATTAAATTAGACAAATTTGTTAGTCAAGTAGAAAAAGTAATAAATTCCAAAAGTTTAGGTTTAAAGTAAAAATATATGCAAAAAGCTTACCACAAAAGAAATTTTAGAAGTTTTAATATTAAGGAAGAAAGATACGTAATAAACGAGCAAATTAGAGGCGATAAAATGCGGGTAATAAACGGTAATACAAATTTAGGTTTAATTACCAGAGAAGAAGCATTAAGAATTGCCAGGGAAGAAGAAAAAGATTTAATATTGATTGCTTCGCCTGTTGGACAAGATCCTGTGTGTAAAATAATGGAGCTTTCTAAATATAAATACGATAAAAAGCAAAAAGCACAAAAATCTAGAGCAAAAACCAGGCAACAAGAACTTAAAGAGTTTAGAGTAGGGGTAAATACAGCCGAAAATGATATATTAGTTAGAATAAATAGAGCTCGAAAATTTTTGCAAAGAAAAGACAAAGTAAGATTTACTCTTAGATTTAGAGGAAGAGAAGTAACCCATGCCGAGCTCGGCCACAAAAGACTAGAAGGCATTGTTAAAGAGCTTTCAGATATATCTAAAATTGAAAAACCGATCGACAGAAAAGGCATGCAAATGGATGTGACTTTAACACCAAAAACCAAAGCCGAATTGTAATATAAATATATAAGTTGTAAACTACAGTATAAATTGCTTTACATAGGCATAAATTACCGTAGAATAGATGCGTACTACAAAAGATAATTATGAAACAAAAAACACATAAAGGAGCAAGCAAAAGAGTGAAAATGACCAAAAAGGGTAAAAGTAACTCAAAGATGCTTAAAGGTGCTGTAAATAATAGTCATTTAAAAAGAAAGAAAACAGCTAGTAATAAGCATAGAAAAAAATTGATGTCAGAGGTTAGTAAAGGTTTTGCTAAAAGAATAAGAAGATTAATTAACCAATAATATAAAATGCCAAGAGTAAAAACAGGTTTTACACGAAAAAGAAGACATAATAGACTGCTAGCAAAAACTAAGGGTTTTTGGGGTTCAAGAGGTAAGTTATACAGAATTGCCCACGAAGCTTATATAAGGTCAGGAGAACACGCGTTTAGGGGTAGAAGAGAGAAAAAGAGGGACTTTAGAAGACTTTGGATTTCTCGTTTAAATGCAGGTTTAAAACAACTAGATACTAAGTATTCAGTATTTATAAACAAACTTAACAAAAGCAAGCTAGAACTTAATAGAAAAGTATTATCCGAGTTAGCCGTTAACGACTTTGACACATTTAAAAAAGTCGTTGATAAGGTTATGAAGTAACCCTAAACCCTACTATTCTCTAAAACTTCAACCTTAAACGCTATTTCAGCAGACTTATTTTGCAAAGGTAACTAAATTAGTTATACTTTTTCTAATCATGGAAGTTGAAAGCATTTTACAAAAATTAAATCAAGAGTTACTTCAGGCTTCAAACCCTAAACAATTAGAAGTTATTAAGCTTAATTACCTGGGCAGATCTGGAATTATAAATGATTTAGCTCAAAAAATTAAAGAAATAAAGCCCGAGCAAAGAAGTGAGTTTGGAAAACAGCTTAATTTAATTAAGCAAGAGGTTACAAAAATACTGGAATCGCACAAAATAAAAGATTCGGAAAACAAACTAGAGATAGACAACTCAATACCTGATAAAATGCCGAGTACCGGCTCATTACACCCAACAACCCATGCTATTTTTCAAATACAAGATATATTAAGCCAGATAGGGTTTGTTAGAAAAAGATACAGAGAAATTGACGACGACTGGCACCCTTTTAAAGCACTAAATATGCCGGATAACCACCCAGCTAGAGATGAATGGGAAACTTTTTTTTGCGAAAATGGAAAATGGGTTTTAACCCCTCATACTAGTAATGGGCAAATTTGGGAAATGGAGAACAAAAAACCCCCAATAAAAATGTTAAACATTACAAAAACCTACAGACGACAAATTAGCCCAAAGCATTCCCCTATGTTTCATCAGTTTGAAGGTCTGTATGTGGACAAAAATGTATCTATAGCTCACTTAAAAGGCACGCTAGATTACTTTATTAAGGGTTTTTTCGGGTCGAACAGGGAGACAAGAATTAGGCCTTATCATTTTAAATTTACAGAACCGAGTTTTGAAGTAGATATAACTTGTGACGTTTGCAAAGGTAAAGGATGTAAAGTCTGTAAAGCAGGGTGGCTAGAAATTGGTGGCGCTGGAATGGTCCATCCAAATGTTTTAAAAAATGTTGGAATTAATTCTAAAGTTTACAATGGTTTTGCCTTTGGATTTGGCGTAGAAAGACCATATATGATGAAAGGGGATATAAATATTCCAGATATAAGAATGTTTTATACTACAAAGTTAGATGTTTTAAAAAATTTCTAGATTATGAATACAAAGTTCATTCCAGTTGAAAGCGACTTGGAGCAACAAACAATTCATCCCGTGCATGAAGACCTAGAAAGGGGATATACTGAGGGTAACTTTTGGGGTGACTGCCCCGAAGAAGCTATTTTGAATCTAAAAAGTGAACAACCAACTCCGCCTAGTGTAGGACTTTATCCCGGACACAAATGGGAAATTAATCTTACTAGGAGAAATGACATTTACCGCGCCTGGTGGGGACAGTGTTTTGAAGGTTATCAAGAATGTTACATGCAATGAATATATTAGTACCAGAAAAGTGGTTAAAATCCATTACAAAAACAGAATACGATTTAAGTAAAATTGCTAACCTACTAACTTTAAGAAGTAGTAGTGTAGAGTATATTTTAGATAAAGAGGGAGACAAGGTAATGGACGTTGAAATTACAGTAAACAGAGGTGATAACTTATCTATTTTGGGAATTGCCCGAGAACTTCACGCTATTTTAAGTGCCGAAGGAGAAAATGTAACTTTTAACAACCCACTAAATGAGATATACACAGATGAATTAGGCACCAAAGACTTACTTAAAATAAATGTTACAGATACTAAGCTTAATCCCAGATTTACAGCTTTGGTATTAAAAGATTTAAAAATTGGAGAGTCACCAGAATACATTAAACAAAGACTAAAACAAGTGGGTATTAGACCTATAAATAATATAGTGGATATCACAAACTATATTATGTTAGAAACAGGTCAGCCCATGCACTCTTTTGATTTTGACAAAATAAAAAACGGAATAATGACCCTACGCGAAAGTAAAAAGGGAGAATACATTATAACTTTGGACGGACAAAAAAGAGACTTACCAGAAAATTCTATAATCATTGAAGATAGTGAAAAAATAATTGACCTGTGTGGAATTATGGGAGGTTTAAATAGTGCTATTGATGAAAACACCAAAAATATAGTTTTATTTACACAAATATATGAACCTTTACACATTAGAAAAACTAGCCTAGCACTAAACCACAGAACAGATGCGGCCTTAAGGTTTGAAAAAGGTATAGACCCTAGTCTTGCTCCCCGAGCTCTGCTTAGGGGCTTAAAAATACTTAAGGAATCGACAAATTTTGAAGTAGCTAGTAAACTATACGATTTAAACTCTACTACGAGTGAAAACAGGAAAGTTGCCCTAACTTATAAAAAATTAGAATTATACGCAAACACAAAAATAGAACCTAAAACTACTCAAAATATTTTAGCTGCTTTAGGTTTTAAAATTTTAGAAAACTTAGAAAAACAAATTACTGTAGGGGTACCTAGTTACAGATTAAGTGATGTTGAAATAGAAGAAGATCTAATTGAAGAAGTAGTAAGAATATACGGGTACGACAAAATAGGCTTAATTTTACCACCAAATTATTACGATACAGATAATTTTAAACCCGATAATAGTATTGAAAAATTAGTTAAATACTACTTAAGAGATAACGGATTTAACGAACTTATTACATACTCTTTTGTACCTAAAAACCAAGTTGATTTAGACATTGCCATAAAAATAGACAACCCTTTAGGAAAAGACACAGAGTATATGCGAACTAGCCACGAACCAAGCTTAGCAGCAGCAATAAGCCAAAACAAAGACAGTGTTAAAGTGTTTGAATTGTCAAATAGGTATGCAAAGGGTTCTAAAGAATTACCTACAGAAGAACTAATGTTAACTGCACTTACAAACTGTACTAATCATACTAACGAATTAAAAAACAAACTAACTGGAATCTTTAAATTATTAAATATAGACGATGTTGAATATAAGTACCCAACTAACGACACCCTAGTAATTCTTATAAATAAGAGTAGGGTAGGGGAGTTAAGAATAAAAGACATATACAGCTACTTTGAACTTTACTTTGACCTACTTGTAAAAAATTACAGGGAGTATCCGTATGTTGCACCAATTGTTTCATTTGCAACGATTATTGAAGATTTAACAATCCAGACCAGTTTAAATAGCAAAGCGGGGGAAATTATAGATAGTCTTGGTAGCTTAGACAAAAAAATTATTAAAGTCGAGCACAAGGACGACTTTGTAAAGAGTGGAAAAAGAGCACTAACGTTATCGTTTTATTACCAAGACAATACTAAAAATATAACCGACACAGAAGTACAAAAGTTACGAAATAATTTAATAAATTTTATTGAAAACGACTTAAAGTATAAAGTCGACCGCCCAAGTTAGAGCTAATCTTTTTTGTAACTGCTTATTTTTGTGGGAGGAAAAAACTTTTTAAATTCATCTTTATCCTCATAGTTTTCTTTTAACCATTTATCTAAGTCTTCTTGCCAAAGAGGCATTAAGGTAGTTAATTTAATATATTCACGAGTTTCCGTTTTTTTGTCTTTTTTACAGTCATCATTTGCAAGTTTTCCATCTTTTTTACAAACTTCTAGTTCTACAACCATATCACTTCTAGAATCAGGCTGGGTACCTTTAACAAAGTACTCTAGTCTAGATTCTTCTAGGTTCTCCACAGGATCCCCCCCGGTAATTTTACCTACGTTTTTTTCAACTATATTTTCGGGTTTTTCAAATTTGTTTGGCTCTACACCCTCTGCCTGCACAAACTGTTTAATAGAACGGTTCCAAATAGGGGCTGCACCAGTAACACCACTGGCAAGCTGACTATTCATAGGAGTATTATCATTATTCCCCGACCAAACCCCTACAACTACATTTTCTGTATAACCAATTGTCCAGTTATCTCTTATATCATCAGTTGTTCCAGTTTTAACGGCTACCTGCTGGTCTTTAAACTCTAAATAGTTCCCTGGTCCAAAAGCTAAGAGCCTAGCATTGTTATCACTTAAGATATTAGAGATAATATAGGCAATTGCAGGATCTAAAACTTTAGTAGTTGGATTTGAAATACTGTAGTTTAAATCGTTTCCGTTTCGGTCTAAAACTGTTTTAATGCCTGTAGGCTCTTGAAAATTTCCACCGCTAGCGAAAACAGCGTAAGCATTGGTCATTTCAAATAGGCTTGCCTCTCCACCACCCAATGCTAAAGATAAGCCATAGTAAACATTAGGATCGAAACTTGTAATACCAAAGTCTGTAGCTGTTTCTAAAAAGTTATCCATACCTACAATATATAAAGTTTTTACAGCAGTTATGTTTATAGAGTTTGCTAAGGCGTATCTGAATTGAATAGGACCTCTGAATCTACCATCGTAGTTCTTAGGTGAGTAATCTTTACTACCACTATCTACTGCTTTAAATGTGGTAGGAACGTCCATATAAACAGTACTGGCGGTATAACCCTGCTTTAAAGCTGTGGCGTATACTAAAGGCTTTATACTACTACCTGGTTGCCTATTTTTTGCAGTAGCAACATTAAATTGCCCGCCTGCTTCAGAATCAAAGTAATCTCGGCTACCTACCATAGTTAAAATCTCCCTGGTTTTAGGGTTTATAGCCATAATAGCGGCATTACCCACATTTAAATACGTTGCTTTATCTAACTCTTCTTGCACTATTTTTTGTATTTCATCTTGCTTTCCAATATCTAAGGTTGTGTTAACTTTTAAGCCTGAGCTTTTAACGTAATCCTCACCGTATTTTTCGTACAATTTATCTAGTACATAAAACACAAAATGAGGAGCACGGATACTGGTATCTCCTTGATTAAACACTAGTTCAAAGGCATTAGCCTCGTCGAATTCTTCTTTACTTATTTTTTTTCGCTCACCATTTTTTTCTACCCAACCACGTTCGTACATCAAGGTAAGAACATATTTTTGTCGGGCAATACCACTGTCGGGATTAACACCAAAATGTGAATAGTAAGAAGGCCTTTGTGGAAGCCCTGCCAAATAAGCACTTTCTGCTAAGTTTAATTCACTAGAAGATTTACTAAAGTACAACTGTGAAGCACTTTCAATTCCATAGGCAGTTGATCCGTAAGGAGTTTCATTTAGGTACCAACTTAGTATTTCGTTTTTGTCGTACTTGCTTTCTATTTGAACAGATAAAATAAACTCTTTAATCTTTCGCTCAATTCTTCGGTCTTGTGTTAAAAGCGCATTTTTAGTTAACTGTTGAGTTAACGTGCTTCCTCCTTGCAACCCTTGTCCGGTTAAAGAGTTAAACGCAGCGCGTAATATACCTAAGCCGTCGAAACCTCCGTGAGTATAAAATTCGGCATCTTCAGCAGCCAGGGTAGCATTAACTACATAAGGAGAAACATAGTCTAAATCAACTAAAGTTCTGTCTTGATCACCAAATACCTCATACAATAAAATACCGTTTCGATCGTAAATTCTGGTACTCTGCTCTACTTTTCTATTTGTTAATTTGTCGGGAGAAGGAACTTTAAAACTATAATATCCAGCAACACTTAAACCAGCTATAGCGCCAAATAACATAAAATAAACACCTATGTGGCTTAAGTACGCTATTAGCTCTAAAAAATCGGTTTTAGATTTTGGAATTTTAAATTTATATTTCATAGGTTTTTGACCCTATAAGTATAACATTTTAAGGATAATAGTAGGAATAAAAGATAAAAATTTTGCCTAATCTTATGTGGCCTTGCACAACAGCGACTAAAATTTTTTCAAAATTTAGGCTGTACATAAGGCAGTGTAAATCACCACGCTCAAACGCTGCCTAATCTTATGTGGTCCCGAGGGAGAGACTCGAACTCCCGACACAGGGATTTACAGTCCCTTGCTCTACCAGCTGAGCTACCTCGGGTAACGCTAAACTGCTCTATATAATAGCAAAAGGATGCTACATAATAAAGCAAAGACTAGAACAGATAGGGAAGTATGGATAAAGATATTAAGGCTACAGTGCCTACTATCATTAAACCCAAACCCCATTTTTTATGTTTTTGAAAAAATCTAAGCATAATTATCTAGTAACTTTAAAACTTTCTACTTGTTCTTTTAGCTTTTTAGCATCTTCATTTTCCTCAAAATGCTTTCTTACAGGATCTAAAAATTCATTTAAGTATTTTATTAAACCTGCCTTTAAATCCATAGGGTGTAAAGCCTTACTGGCAAAGTCTTTTTGTAATGCTTCAAAATTACTATACTCTAGGTTTCCGCCATGCTCAGCCTTACGCTCTATAACCATTTTGTCTATTTTTCCAAAAACAATGTATTTACAGTATTCTAAAACAGGATTTTCGTTAATATCTCCCTCTGGACACCAAGCCTGCTTTATTTTTCTAACAACTTCTTCTTTGCTATCAGTCATAAAAATTGCGCTATCAGGTTTGCTTTTACTCATTTTTAGCCTTATTGCTCTGTCGGTAGAACTCTCGCCTTCTTTTTTATCATCGGGGGGAAGTAAACCCAAAAGCATGTGATTACTTATCACAATAGGTTTTACATAACCCAAATCTTCTGCAATTTCCCTGGCCAGCATATTTACTTTACGCTGATCCATCCCAAGCTGGGTAATATTAGTCTCTAACATAAAAATATCTGTTGCCTGCATTAATGGGTATAAAATTTGACTAGCCGAAAGCGACTCTGTCTCTTCTCGACCCATTATTTGAACAGTTCGGATAATTCGAGGTAAATTTTTAGCTACAGCAATTTTCATTACTGTTTCCCAGTACCCAGGTTTTTTAACTAAATCACTAGCCCAAACAAATTCAACATTGTTTAAATCCATTCCGCAGGATTTCCAAACCTCTATAAAATATTTACCGGCTATTTGTATCTTTTCCAAATCCCCACCAAACTTATGGTTAGCCCAAGCATGCCAGTCGGCAACGAGCATTTTAAATTTAGCCCCAGAATCAATCATTTTATTAACATTTATAGCTCTTAGTAGTCCTTGTGCAATATGTAAGCTTCCGCTAGGTTCAAAGCCGTCGTAAGCAACCATTTGGGTTTTAGAGTTTATTAGGTTTACAAGCTCCTCTTCGCTAACAATTTCTTCACCAACTTGTTTTATTAAATTTAATTTTTCTTCAGTAGTCATGATTTAATTATAACAATTTATTAACTTTATGAACTATTCAAAATTTTTAGGAGGTAAGGTTATGTTGTTTCCTTACCCCCTAGTTGACTAATCTTGTGATTGATCAATATCCTCTATTTGATCAAACATTTCATCTACCCTATCCCCAGGTAGTCTATAGGGCACAGTATTGTCCCTCTCTATTTCAGCTAACCACTGTTCTCTAGTTTTACCCTCAATCGTGGGCTCAATTACAACCCCACTTTCTGAATTACAAGGCATATAAATACACCTCCTTTGGTTGGTTTTGCTTTGGGATTTAAATAAAAAAAGCCCTTGCAAAAACACTATTTAATTTAATAAAGTGTCTTTGCAAGGGCCTTGTAAAAGACGTACCACCTTGCTTTGTTATATTGTTACCAATATAACCTTTAACCTCTCCGCCTTTTAGGGTGACAAGGTCTTAAGCTTTAACGGGCTCTACCGTGTTTGCACTGCATAAATGCTTTTACAAACAAGCTAACTTGGGTAATTCAGTTTTTAACCGTGTTTTGCTTTCAGCAACCGCAAAATCTCTTTTTTCACATTAAAAACCTACTTTGTCCAAGCTTAATAGCTTATCTATTAATTTAATCATAAACTATCGGTTAAATCAACAGCTTAATTAACTAGGTTAAGAAAAAAGGTTATAATTAGACTATGAAAACAATAACCCCAGCACCAATAAAACCAACAATAAATTTTAACGACTTAACCAGAATTGATATAAGAGTCGGAACTATTGAATTGGTAGAAGATATTACTGAGTCAGACAAATTAGTTAAACTAACTGTAAATTTTGGTGACCACAAGCGAAATATTGTAGTAGGAATGAAACAAGAAAGAAAAAACCCAAAAGAAGTAGAAGGCAAACAGGCGCTATTTGTTCTTAACCTAGAAGCTAAAGAAATAATGGGACATAAATCTGAGGGAATGCTTTTTGATATAGGTTACGAAGACAAGATAATACCTGTTTTAGCTATACCCGAAAGTCCCGTTCCAAATGGGGTGAGGGCTGGTTAATTCAGCTTGCAAGAGCAATTCTATTTATTAATCTCACTTTTTATAGTAAACAGTTACTAAAGAATTAGAATTTAATTTTGATTAAAATCTAACTTATTTAAAGCAAGTAAAATAGTAGAAATAAAGTTGGGTTTTGGGGAAACACATAATTCCATACAAGGTTTGCAAAATATACGAGTCGAATAAATTACTTTGTAACTTCCACAGCAACTACAATCTTTTTGAAAGTAGCCGGGTGTTATATTTATATAAATTACAAATAAAAATATTAAAGTAAATATAACTCCAAAAAAGTAAACTAAGTACTTCATATAAAAAATAGTACCCTACAAAACAATTTTTGTAAGCAAACACCATTTACCTTAGGCACTTTAAATTCTAAACTGAACCTATGTACCAACCAGAAGATAAAATTGAAGACTTAAAAGGGGTAGGGGAGATTGCTGCTAAAAAACTTAAAGCTGTAGGCATTAAAACAGTAGGGGACTTACTTAACTATTTTCCCTTTAGATATGAAGATTTAAGTAAAGTATTTACTTTGGAGGAAGTTAAAAATATTTGGTCAAATGAAGAAGCAGAAAAACCAAAAAAAGCGGTAATTCAAGGTCAATTTAAAAATATAAGCAGTTTTAGAACAAGAAACGGAAAGTTAATGACCAAAGCAATATTTTACGACGAGGTAGATAAAATTAGTATTTTATGGTTTAACTCACCCTTTATAGAACAACAAATAAAAGAAAACGAACAATACTTAATTACTGCTAATCCCTCAATTTACAAAGACCAGGTTAGTATTGTTAACCCTAGGGTAGATAAAGCAACCATAGATTCTACAAATACAGGCCGTATTGTACCTGTATATTTTAATGTTTTAGGTGTTTACATGACAACTCTTAGAAAGCTAATTAAAGAAGCTTTAGAAAACACAGACATTAAAGATTTTTTAGATGACAAAAATTACTTGGACTTAAATCAAACATACAAAAATTTACACTTTCCAAGTGAGCAAAACCTTGTTAATAAAGCACAAGATAGGGTAGCGCTAAACGAGCTGATACACGTTAAATTACATTCAATAAAAGCTAAAGAAATTCACAATTCATTACAAACAAACTTTAGTATTAAAAAATCTTATTTCGACAATTTTATTACCAAACTACCTTATTTATTGACAGTCGATCAAATAACAAGCTCTCAACAGATAATTACTCAATTAAAAGAAAACACCCCAATGAACATTTTATTAAGCGGGGATGTCGGAAGCGGTAAAACAATCGTAAGTATTGCAGCCACAAATGACGTAGTGAGAAATGGAGGTAAAGTAACCTACCTAGCTCCAACGGTTGTTTTAGCGGAACAAGTATATAAAGAGTATTGTAAATTTTTACCCAACGTTAAAATTGAACTGGTTACCTCAAAAACAAGTAAGTTATTTAGATCTAAAACAAAACTTCCAGATATATTAATTGGAACCCACTCATTGTTAAATATAGAAGGTCTCGCAGAACATACCAACTTTGTAGTAATTGATGAACAACATAAATTTGGTGTTAAACAGCGAGCAATGCTTGTAGAAAGCATGAATAAAAAAGGGCCACCACATGTATTAACTATGACCGCCACACCAATTCCAAGATCAATGGCATTAGCTTTTTTTGAAGAACTTTCGGTTTGCCGTATTAAAACCAAGCCACAAGGCCGACTACCCATAACTACAAAAGTTTTAAGCGAATCAAAAAAAACTGACTGTTATAAATGGCTAAAAAAAGATGTAATTGATAAAACAAAAACCTATTACATTGTTCCTTTTATTAAAAAGAGTACTGCAGAAAACTTTAGTGATGTTAAAAATATTGAAGAAATGGAACCTAAACTAAAAAAATATTTTGGCGAAAATAATGTTTACGTGTTACACGGAAAAATGAAAGATGACGAGAAAACTGATTTATTAAATAAATTTAGAGAAGTAAAAGGAGGGATTTTACTTTCAACCCAAGTGGTAGAAGTTGGGGTAGATATAAAAGAGGCTACTGTAATAATTATAGAAAGTGCCGAACGATTTGGACTTGCAAGTTTACACCAATTAAGAGGTAGGGTTGGCCGAAACGATTTACAAAGTTATTGTTTTTTAATTGCCTCTACGCAAAATAAAAGTGAGAGTAGTAGGCTTAAAAACTTAGAAAAAGAAAACGATGGTTTTAAGTTGGCTGAATTAGATTTAAAAACAAGAGGAAGTGGGGAGATATTTGGTATAAGGCAAAGTGGGGAGATAGATTTGAAATTTGTAGATTTTAGTAACAAAAAAGTGTTAGAAGACGCAAGTAAACAAGCCAAAAGTATATTTTCAAACGAAGACTTTTTAAACGAATATAAACGAAATTACTTTACTAGGGAGTTTTTTTATATTAAGGATAACTAGGAACCCACAATAATCTAATCGAAGTAACAATAAAATTAGATCAAAATAAAATCTTTTTTAATACTGTATAATATCTACTAGTTACTTAACATTTATGACACTTACAGTAGCCGCCGGCTTATATAAAAAATCTAATTTAGAAGTTCCAAAAAGTGCGGACCCAGTTAAAGCTATTATAAAGCAGTCTTTATTTAATTATTTAGACGAATTAGTTATAGGTAAAACAGTTGTCGACCTTTATTCAGGTTCAGGAAATATTGGCATAGAGGCAGTAAGCAGGGGAGCCACTTACGCAGTTTTAGTAGAAAACAATTACGACGCAATAAAAAGTATAAATAACAACATAAAAAAACTAAATATATCAGATAAGGTAGAGGCAGAAGTTAAAGATGTTTTAAAATTTATAGAGCATGCTAAAGAGTCATTTGAAATAGTTTTTGCAGACCCTCCTTATACTATCCCTGTAAACCATTTACTAAATACTGTGAACAAAATAATTGAGCCAAAAGGCCTATTTATTTATTTTCATAAAAGTTCTAACACCGAAATATTGGTTAAAGAAATGAAGCTTATTAGAACTAAAAAGTTTGGTAAGTCTAGCTACAGTGTGTATACTACAGTTTAAACGTTTACCCCTCCTTTTTAAGTCACTTATTTAAAAAGATTTAATCCGTAAGAGTACTATACAAAAGGCTTTAAAGGTGCTAGGATAAACAAGAATTTATAATTTGAAATTACAAAATGGCCGAGCCAAAAAAACGTACTAGCAAATCTAGAAAAAACAAAAGGAGAGTAAATCACGCAGAGTTACCTGTTAATACTAAAAAATGCAGCAAATGCGGAAAGCAAACTCTACCCCATAAAATATGTGGTAGTTGTGGAACTTATAATAAATAAAAGTAATGAAAACTCTTGCCGACCCGAGACACCAAGCTCGTAGAGCATCTTTAGCTTATCTATATTCAATACAAAGTAATCCCGAGCAAGATCCTAAGCCTATATTTAGATTACTTAAGATACATGAATACGATAAATCTTTATTTACAAAATTAACCGAGGGTTACGTAAATAATACTGAGCAAATAAAATTTTTAGTTGAGCCCTTTTTGTCCACTTGGTCAAAAGACCAACTACTAGACATGGATATTTTAATAATTGAGCTATCTACACTAGAGTCAATAATACTTAAAATAACGCCTATAAAAGTTTCTGTTGATGAAGCAGTTGAACTAGCAAAGGAGTTTGGCTCCGAAAAATCTGACAAATTTGTAAACGGTGTTTTGGCAAGAGTGGTAGAAAAATCAGTTGACAAATAATAAAGAATTTATAAAGGTATTAGTATGGATTTAGATAAAAAAAAGCTAGAAAAGGTTTTAGGGCTAAAAATCACTGACACCGAAATTTTTATAAGGGCTTTTACTCACAGATCCTTTTTAAACGAAAATAAATCTTTAGAAATCAACTCCAATGAACGACTAGAATTTCTAGGGGATGCAGTCTTGCAGTTTTTATCTAGCGAATATTTGTTTAAAACCTATACAAAAAATCCTGAGGGGGATTTAACAGCCTATAGAGCTTCTATTGTTAATACTACTTCGTTGGGGTTTGAATCAAAACGACTAGGTTACGGCGATTTTTTGCTACTTTCAAAAGGTGAGGAAGCTAATAACGGAAGGGGAAATGAGTATATCTTAGCTAATTCATTTGAGTCAGTTTTAGGTGCAATATTTTTAAGTTTTGGAATTGACACTTGTAGAACTTTTTTAGAAAAAAACTTATTCTATAAACTTGAACAAATAGTAAGCTCCGGTAGCTTTAGAGATAGTAAATCCCATTTTCAAGAAATATCTCAGGAACTAAAAAACATAACGCCAACATATAAGGTAATAAAAGAATGGGGACCGGACCACGATAAAACCTTTGAGGTGGGAGTTTATTTAGATAAAAAACTTATATCTAAGGGTACAGGGTCTTCTAAGCAAAGAGCGGAAAGTGACGCAGCAAGCAAGGGAATTGAAATTTTAGAGAATGAAAAATAATTGTATATTGCCTAAATAACAATAAAAACATATACTATAGCCACATTAAATACTTATAAAACAAAAAAATAACAGTAAATATGGTAAAAATTAGACTTACAAGAACAGGTAAAAAGAACTCTCCTTCGTATCGAATTGTTGTCTCTGATTCTAGATCTAAAAGAGATGGAAGGTTTCTAGAGATACTAGGACACTTTAACCCCTCACAAGAGCCTGCACTTTATGAATTAGATGCAAAAAGGTTTGACTACTGGGTAAAAAGAGGTGCCCAACCAACAGAAGCTGTAGTTAAGCTTAAAGAAGGCAATTACAAATATACACCTTATGATGCAAAGGCATTAAAGGAGCAAGCAGAAAAAGCTTTAGTTGAGGCAGACGAAGAAGCAAAGAAAAAATCCGAAGAGGCTGTAGTAGAAAAGGTTGAAACTGAATCTCCAGTAAAGGAAGTTGCCCCTAAAGACGAGTCTAAGGTAGAAAAAAAGCCTGGAACAAAAGAATAATTTGAGACTGAGCAAATGAAAGATTCATTTAATTACAAAGAGCCTTTAGAAAAAATAATAACCGTTTTGGTTGATAACCCCAAAGAGGTAGAGATTAGAGAAGAAGTTGATGGAACAATAGTTAACTTATATATTAAAGCCAATCCCAATGACTACGGTGTTATTATTGGAAGAGGGGGAAAAATGATAAATAACATTAAAAATATACTTAAAGTTAAGGCTGTTAAAGACGGGATTAAAATTAATCTAAATATAGACGATAGAGAGCCAGAATCTTCTACAGCTGACAATAAAGAGTAAAAAAATGCTCATAAATATTGTTACCGCTTTCCCTGAATTCTACGATTCTTTTATAAATACATCACTTGTAAAAAAAGCCATCAACAATAACATAATAGAATTTAATATTGTTGATTTAAAATTATTTGGGGTAGGTAGGTTTCCAAGAATAGACGACACACAGTACGGTGGGGGAGCGGGGATGGTTATCAAAGTAGACGTGGTTAAAAAAGCACTGGATTCCCTTAAAAATAAGGGTAAGGTAATAGCCTTAACCGCAAAAGGAGATCTATACAGCCAGAAAACTGCAATTCTAATTTCAAAATCTTCATCAGTAACAATTTTAAATGGCCGTTATGAGGGCTTTGATGAAAGAGTTTTTAAATATGTGGACTATAAGATTAGTATAGGTGAATTTATAACTATGGGTGGAGAAGCTCCTTCTTTGTGTCTGATAGAAAGTGCTATTAGACTAATACCCGGAGTTTTAGGGAAACTAGAATCTACCGAAAAAGAATCTTATGGTAAGAACGTCTTGTCTAAACACCCAGTTTACACTAAACCCGCGCTGTACGACTCTACAGAAGTACCTAAAGTTCTAACAGAGGGAAATCATAAAGAAATTGAAGATTGGAGAAAAGCCAATTCTAGATTTAAACCTAGTTTATAAACCCTCTTTGGCAACCATATCCTTAAGCATCTGCTGAACGTCTACGGTCTGAGCTCCTTGGTCAGGAACAGGTTCTACTACATTTACACCGGGATTCTCTTGATTTGGAGCACTAGAATTTGTAGTAGTACCTCCGCTACCTGAACCTCCAAAAAAAGTAGAGCCTGACGTTGAACCAGAGCTAGGGTTAGCATTATTAGTTTTAAATGGGTCATCTCTGCCTATTGTGGTGTTAGATAAATCTACCTCGTAGTAAACCATTTCATTTAGGTCCGAGATAGTTCCAGAATATTGATCTAGAGCTACTAGGGGAGCCACATTTGCAAAGGACCTATAATAAGAAGTCAATTGAACTTTAAGAGTATAAAAATCACTAGTTATTTGTTCGTTTTCTTTTTCAATACTATAAGAAAAACCACTCATATCTAAAACCCTTCGGGAACTCTCGATTTTTTTTGTAAAATCCTTAAGATTGTCAAATTTTCCAAGAACAGAAATACTCAGGTTAAAGGCATCGAAGTATTCTGAATCCACAGGAGATTCAAGACCATTATTAACAGGGGACTCACCTGAGGATCCATCTTGAGGAACAGCGGGAGTGGGGGTTTCTACTACAACTACAGAGTTACCTAAACCAATATAACTAAAAGCAGATACCTTCACACCCGATTTAGAAGACACGTCTTGAATCATTGCCATAACTGTAGGTATATCTGAATCGTCGGGGACTGCTTGATTAGCTAATAAAATATTACTTTCGATACTAGATTGAAGCTCTTTAGCCTTTTGCAATTCAGCCAACTTTTTGTCTAAGAGCATTTCTTGACTTAGTTGATTGGTAATCTCTAGTTTATTATTTTGATATTTTGCAAATGTTGGTTTTATAACAAATACAAATAATAAAATAGCCCCAACAAAAACCAAAAAAGATAGTATCAACTGTGCATACTCCTTTACTTGGTATTTAGCCTTTACGATTTGTTCTTTATCTATTCCTGTTTCCATTTTTACTTTAATGCAGTAGTTTTTATTAAATCTTCTTTAGACACCTTAACCGAAACCTTAAATGATGCAAGACCAGAGCCTTCTTTTATACTTACTTCTAAGATTCTAGCATCGGAAAATAAGTTATCGGGCTCTTTGACCAAATCATTAATGTATGTCTGTAAAGTGGTGGTACTAGTAGAAAGACCTGTAATTTCAACTGTGTAAGCATCAGTTACATTGGCCTGTGTGATAGTTATACCGGGCTTGGATTTTAAATCCAACTCGTTCATTATCTTAGAGAAATAAATTTTGTTTTTCAGTAGTTGATCAATGTAGTTAAGCTTTGCAGTTAAAGAGGAAGCTTTACGCTCGACATCCTTTAAACTCTCAATCTCATCCTGCTTTGAACTAATCCTTGATTTTGTTAAATTTAAGTCTGATTGAGATTTAGACTGCAAAAAAACCACCACTCCTAAAACTAACAAGATCATTACTAAGAAAATCAAAGACCCGTACAATACTCTTAGGTAAGTCCTCTTTAGAGACCTTTCTTTTACTACTTCAGAAGGAATTAGATTAATATTGTCTGGCATTACTAATATTCTATATTGTTAATACTGTTTTTGAAAGTATTAACTATCCAACAATTTTTTAAGGGATAGACCAACAGAAGTTGTGTACAAAGGAGCTTGGGGCTCTAAATCGGCCAAGTTACTAGAGTAGGCACCTAAATTTCTTATTTGGTCCCAAGGGTTTGCTATTTCTACCTCCAAGCCAAGATAATTAGCAGCATGTACAACTAATCCAGGAATATAGGCACCGCCACCTGCCAATACAAGTCTTTTAATTTTTGAGCTACCGCCTCTTGTTTCATAAAAGGTGTTTGACCTTTTAACTTCGTCTAAAAGAAGGGTTATTACAGAAGCAGCTGCGTCTCTTACCTTACCGTTAAGCTTTTCCGCCGAGAGTCCATAAGTTTTAATATATTCTTCGGCTTGAATTACTTCCAAATTTAAACCCTGAGCTACAGTTTTAATTAAAGAGGACATTCCTGTAGGAACATTTCTAGTAAATCTAAGAGCATTGTCTGCAAAAACCGAAATATCGGAGAACTTATACCCAATATCTAAAACTACTGTGGCGGGGTTAACGGCCTCCTCGTTTAAAACACCCCTTATAGTACCTAAAACATTGGGTTCGATGGATTGCAGATTAAGACCTGAGTCTTTTATAACAGCTAAAAGATTATTTGTAAGTGTTTTTGGTGCAATAACGGAAAGAACATCGGTCTTTTCTGTATTACCAGAATTAGGCAAAACTTGAAAACTAACACTAGACTCGGCTAAAGGTACAACTGTCTGATTTTGTAACTCTAAGTTAACGGCATTTTCTAACTCCTTACCAGTAAGCTTAGGGAAAGAATCTATTCTGATATAAGTTAAGGAAGAGGGTAGTCCCAAATTTACAGATTTACCAATATATTTATTTTGCATCACGTAATCTCGTAAAAAGTCGGTTATGGGTTTAGGATCGAAGACTTTACCAGAAAACATATCTAAGCCAGATATGTCTACCTTAGATAAGGAAATCAGCTCTGTTGTACCATCAGAATTTCTCTGAATTTCGACCGATTTTAAATATTGAGATCCTAGATCTATACCAAGTAAGTTCATAGCAGGTGGTTATATAGTATAGCTTCTGTAAAACAAACCAAAAATTTACAAAAAAATAATTACTTTACTTTGCATTAGCTAAATCTATATACAAGTATAGAACATATCATATCTAACTCAAAACCTAAAGTAACGGATTTAATTTTGAAATTACTCCCAATAAATTTTAGCTATACCCCCAATTTTGGGTTAAGTAAAGTTTTTTAGCGAAAGGGGGGTGATTTAGGAAGGGCCAAAGTCCTATTTAACATGCACCTCCACACTAAAAGTTTTTGGAATACGTTTATAATTAACTCCTACTTTAAAGACTCCGGGAGTATCAAAGATACTAAAATAGTCTTTAGAAGGATTGACTACAGCCTGATTACCATTTATAAGTATAGTCACTTCTGAGTCTTGTTTATTAATAAATCTAATAACATCTCCCGAATATAAATAGATAGATTCTGGTTCCACGGAATCTTGTAACAGGGATACCTCATATATTTGATTAACCTTTGCATCTTTGGATAAATTTAAAACGTCAAAGTTATTTTGCAAAAATACACCAGAATTACTAACCTTGTATTTCTGGATAACCGGAAGGGCCAAAAAAGATATAAAAAGCACTAACATTACAAATTTTAAAGTGGGTTTAACGATTCTTAATATTTTTTGCTTAAAGGTCATTTAATCAATGTTTTTTACATATATCTTAACCTCGTGAGCAGGAAATCCTAAAATATCTGAAGTGGCACCCAGAAATATATTAGGTGTAAACTGAATTTTTTCTGAAGGGTCTGTGGAAAGTAAAAAGGGAAGTTTTCCAAACTCTATGTTTTTGGCTATTAGAGCCCCGTTAACTATAATATTAACCTCACTATCCGAGGGGTCTTTAATATTGGAGTTAATCGTTATCTTACCTTTTGCAAATATATAAGAATCTAAACGTTTAACCTCTCCAGAGATATTCACATCACCGTTTACAAATACAACCGGTACATAGCCCTTTTTAGCCTCAAATTCATCGTTATTATCAAAGTCTAAATCACCGTCAATAAAATAAAACTTAGTTTTTGTAGCATCAAAGTCTATGTCAGAAAGATTTGAAGAATTGGAATTTGCCGTAAATAATTTTGCCAAGTTTTTTAAGCTGGGTTTAGATACACTCGGATAACTTTTAACTACCCTGTCCGACTGTTTAGAGGTATCCACAGGGGGATTTATATCGTTTCCAGCAATTAGCACCCCAGAGGAAACATTCGAATAGCTGTCCAAAAACTTTCCTTTGTTATCCGGAACCGCAGATTTTATATCCCCAAAAGAAAAAACAGAACCACCTAGTGCCTGAAACCAAGAATCTGGCGTAGGGGGACCTACAACTACTAACAAAGGTGTTGAAGTTTTAGTGGTATCAAGATTTTTATTTAAAAGAGAAATCTGATTACCCGAGACATTTTCGTAGTCACTTTTAATACATTTTACCTCTAATCCAGTATTTCCAGCTAGCGAAGCAGAGATCTGGTAGTCAAAACCAAAGACAAGGTTTGGAAACTTACTGCCATTTTTCAGCCCAGCGGAGGTACTATCCCTAAAGATTCCAGACAAGGTGTATTTAGATACTTTCAGCTCTAAATTGTCACTATAAGTATTTCGGCTAACCCCGTTTTTACAATATTCACTTGAAGGACTCAGGGCATTACTTGTATCAACTTTTTCAACCTTCAAGTCAATATCAAAGGTACCGGAAACTTCTAAAGGAGCGCTGACAGTATTATTGGGATTTTCCAGACAAAGACTATTATCTAAAGAATTACCAACCACTGTCAATAGTCCACTAGCCGCATTAGCCGAATTAACAATTACTTTAGAACTAAATGTATTGCCATTTAATATGGAAAATTTTACTACGTTACTTGTGGTACCGTTTTCAAAAACACAGCTAACTCCCGTGGGGCAATTTAGGAGGAGTTCATAATCAAAATCTGGATACGTGTTTACATTACTAAAATCTTTAATGCTTGAATTAACAAAAATTTCAAAACTCTCCCCCTTAACAAAATTCACCTCAGGCGGATCAAACGATAACACCACATTTATAGGGGAGCATACTTTAAATTGTTTTGTACAGTTTACGGTTTTAGAATTAGCAGTGGCACTAAAAGTTATAGTATCAATAACAGATGAACCTTTTATATTTGTAGGAGTACTATACACAGCACCACTTAAAACTCTATTTCCAACCGGAAGATTGCAGGTAGGGCTTCCCGGTGCACAGTTAGGATCTTGTAGAGTAGAAATCGATCCCGCTTGAGCACTCCAATTATAAAAACCAACTTGATTAGTGAAGTTATTTACTACTAATTCCAAAGAAGAGGTTGTGTCGGTAGCTAAAACCGGTCCAAGAGGGTTTGAGGTTATACTCTCACAGCTTAAATCATTAGGGGTAGGCAGATCTGTAACCGTAACCTCAGATTTACAAACACTCTGGCCCTGATTGCATAAATACCTGGGAGGCCCGTCGACACAAGCGGACTTACACTCAGAAATACTGTCGTTCCAAACCCTACCGTATAGAGAGTAAGTTCCAGGATTATCAAATTTTATAGGGCCTACATATCTAGATTCTACCTTAGTAAGGTTATACCCAAATTTAGAGGTATAATAACCAATATTTTTAGTAGTACATACTTGTTTATTTACATCGTTAACATTAGGGTTGTAATTATTTGGCACAAAGGACAGAGCAGAATCTAGTACGCTCACCCCAACAGTATCTACTTGCTTGGCGTAAGGCCCGGGATCTGCGGTGACGAGTGAGTAATACTCCTCACCTGAGATTAGCTTGTTAGATGCTACAGGGTTAAAATCTGCATCGTAAACCTTTAAACCAACACAGTCCGGAACTGGGGGAGCTACATTATATTCTGATCTACATTGAACAAAGTTTCCTGGGTGATTACCCGCGTAGGTTGCAGAATCACCATTATCGGCGGCATCCCACCAATTAAATGCAACTGCGTACTTTCCTTGGGGCAAGGATGTTGTATCCCACTCTTCGGAAATTTCCCCATTAGCCTGAGGTCCAAAAGTATAGGTATTGGGAATAATAGGGTAGTTAGCACTACCACTTCCTGGAGAAGTTCCTACGTATAGACCTCCCCGTACAAGACCGGAGCCACTATCACTTGCTCTTCCTTTAATTATTACTTTTTTAGAATTATTTACATCTGGTGTAAAAGTTATTGGGCCACACACCGGGGGAGTTTTGTCTATTACAAAATCGTAAGGGCATTGTTTAAAATTTCCAGCGGCATCATACCAATTAGCTTGAATATGGTAGCTGCCGTCAGTTGAGGGGGTTGTCCAAACCTTACTTAAACTACCAGAGCTAGGATTATTGTTAGAGTATAACTCAGCATTATTACCATTTGGCTCTAATACATAAAGACCGCCACGGGTAACAGCCACGTTGTCTGTAGCAGTAGCAGTTATTGTTACACTACCAGAACTAACCGGAGGTGTAGGGGTAACCGTAATAGTTCCACATGCAGGAGCCTCCGTATCTATAGGGGAGTCGCATGTAAATTCCAAGTAACCACCAACTACCCACCCGCCTAAGTCAGTACCGCCCTTACAATTGGGGTTATTTGCGCCACAAAAAAGCCAGTTATCTTCAGTACCGTTTGGGTCTTTTGCTTTAGCACGAAGTTGGTGGGTACCAACTGTAAGAGTTTTAAGATTATCGCCACTAAATTGAACGTCTCCGTAACCCCCATCATGAAGACTCTGTCTAAACTGATCTGAGGTTAGAGTAGCTACTTTATTAGAGGGATCAGTACCGTCAAGGTAGATATCAACCTTGACTTTATCAGGCACATCTCTGTCTTTCGCCCAACCAACTGTACGAAGTTTTAAGTTAGTACAACTAGCTATATCTAAAAAACCTTCCGGAGGGTTTGAGGTAGTAGTACCACCCCCACCACAACATCCTGTAGAAGACTTAGTTGCAGAACTGCAGGACACGCTTACCTTCTTACCACCGCATTCTTTCTCCGCACCACTTATACTGCCGGTACAAGTATCCACACAGGTTCCAGGAGAACCATCAGAACAAGTAGTATCCCTAGTTTCCGTTGTACCGTTAGCATCTTTACAACTATAACTAGTACCGCTACACTCCCAACCACACGAAATTCCGGCGTTAACCGGTTTATTTTTCACAGATAAAAAAACCAACGGCAAAATAAATAATGTTAAAAATAAGGTTCTATTCATAGTTTAGTATTACAACTTCTGTAGGGAATAAGGTTAATGAATCTACTTGATCCTCTGTAAAAACTAGATAAACAGGGGCACCCACTTTTAGAAGATTTATATTTTTAGTATCGACAGGAAAAAACTCGTTTCTGACAAGATTTTTATCTGAGTCAAAACCGTAGTCCGCATCTAGAAGTTTTACTTTGTCGCTATAGTTTACATCCGCAACATACCCACCCACTAAATCAAACTTATAAAGCTGACCTTCTTTAACCACCTGCTTTAGGTAGGCCAAATGTCTAACATAGTCAGTGCCTTGTATACTGTAGCGGGCTTTTTTTGGTAAATCTTGCAAGTATTCAAGAGGAAGAGACCTAGAAGAGTAAGATACAGGGGAATCTGTTGAGTTCTTATTAAAATAGTCTGTTAAAGATTGTTCAATAACCTTGTCATAAACAGACAAAGATTCTTCACTATAATTAGAGTATTCTTTGGAATTCTCCAAGGAGGGATTTTGTGGAGAGACTTTCTTTTGTTTTAAAAAATAAGAGTCAAAAAATAAGTATCCAAGTACAATAAATAACACACCCATAGAAACAGGTATAAAAACATATATCTTTTTGTTTTTTATATATTTCATAGCCTGTTACTTGGTGATGGAACCTTCTTCAGAGTATAAAACATAGTCAAATATTGCTGGCAGCTGGGGGTTCATTCGTAAAACCTCGATGTTTCTAGTAACCGTACCCGCAGTTCCTTGTGAATTAATTTTATAACCCTGGCTATTCGAACCACTTAGGCCACCTACGGTTAAGCTCACATCAGAAAAAAATGGCCTTATTCTAAGTACTGCAGGAGAATTTGTTGAACCAAGTGTAATTGTTTGACTACATTTTTCTGATACCGCTGTTGAACTAGTAAAACCCGTAGGGGTAGGCGAGTGATCGGAAGTATTAGGAATACCGTTACAAATATAAGCACTCTTTTTCATTTCAAAAGCAGTACCATTTTTATAAACATAAGAAATCTCAATACCCGGCTTTTCTCCACCCGAGGAATTTACACCCCAAGTAACTTTTACACTTGCATCACCAGCCACATTAAACTGTTGTACAGAGTCTTTTTCTAATAAGTCGATAGTTATGCTAGTATCCGTAAGAGAAGAGACAGTATAACTATATGAACAGCTGGTTAAGTCTTGTGGTGGTTTTACACAAGTTGTAGGGTCTTGGCCAGCTTTTTCTTTGTCTGTAACACAAAGTAAGGCATCCTCTACACCTGAAGTAGCACAAGAAAAAGCTTGATCTGTTTGCCCAGTATAAGTAGACCTGCGAATTCCCGACCCAGCCCGTTGAGACACTGCCAAACCTACCAGTAGTGAGGTAAACATAACTATCGAAACCGCAACCAATGTTGCAAAAGCAGGTTTTTTTTGATTTAAAAGATATAAAATATTAGGCATTGATTAATAAAAATTTAACACATTTTTACATTTTAAATAAGTGTTTAGGTCACTAAAACTACTGTATACCTCCCCGTAAATTGACAGCTGTCTGATAGTACCCTTCGTTATTCTGTACAGTAGGATCGCATTTATCTGACAAAACAAAAGATATATAAACTATATCGTATTTAGCTGTATCATTTATTCTTTTTATAGGCTCTAAACCTGTAGGGTTGCCGTTTGGAAATGCCTCTAGGTATAAAGTGGAGTTTGATACAGGGTTGTCAGAAGTAAGTAAGTCATTTCCATTTCTAGTTACAGCCCCACTGTCACTGCCGTTACAAAACGTAAACTGATATGCTATTGACTCGGTACCAGATGACGTAGGTTTAATAATAGTAATTTTATTAGTACTTTCGTCAACAGTGACACCGATAGAAGCCCTAATGTCTTGCTCAATTGTAGTTAATATAAAGTTTCCATTTTTTTCAGTTAAGCCGAAAACCTCAGCACGTCGATATGCTCTAATCACGGTTGCAAAAACATCTCCTAGAATACCTACAACTATACCCATAATTCCGATCGAAAGTAGTAACTCGACTAAAGTAAAACCTCGTTTTTTGTTATTTATATTTTTCATCGCCAATCTGTAATTTTTCGGTTAACTTGCGATTGCTTAGTACCTTGGGTACTTTCCCACCTAACAGTGCTTGTAACATCCATTGTTGTGCCGGCTTTAGTAACTTCAATTTTTCTTTGGTATACTAACCCACTGGGGGATGCTATAGTTACAAATCCGTCTATTGGAGTAGATACAGGGGTTAAAACGGAAGTTCCCCCGGCATTATCTATTTGATAATTTCCACCAGCTACTCCGGAAAAGCCCTTTACATTCTTATAAAAAATAACTGCTTCTATACCTGCATTAGCAAACTTACTACTTTCACTTTTACGTAAAGATTCTTGTGCATTTCGAAGGGCACTAGTTGCTAAAACTACTAAAGCCACAATTACAATAACTGCAATTCCTATAGACATTGTAACCTCAACTAAAGTTTGTGCTTTATACTTTTTTATAAACATATCATTGTATGGAAATAGCACCGGAGGGCTCCAATAATATAGTTCTTGCCCGGGTCCCTTTACTGATTTTAACATCCCCCTCGTCTAAAAAAGGTGCCCCTGTTAATCTTTCGAACACCCAACTTTTTTCTGTAGTACCACAATTAAATGACACCCCACCTTGAAGCTTTACAAGTTTAGTATCTGAAGTAGAAATTCCAGTTAAAGGAGATCCGGTGTCGTCGAAAGCAGTTAAAGTATATTCGTCATTATTACTATTGCTACAAAAAATAATTCCCCAGTAAGCAGACTTAGTAGTAGATCCAGTAGAGTAGGCTCCAGCTAAAGCTTTGTTTTTGGAAATTTCTGCGTCGGAGACTACGTTTAAAGTTTGTTGTTGTACCTGTTGATTATCGGCAAATCCTGCAAAACCAGGAAAAACCATAGCAGACAGTATAGCCATAATAGAAATAGTTATTAAAAGTTCTATTAAAGTAAAACCTAAGCTATTCGAATAAAATGAGTTTGGCATTACTTATATTGTAGAGCATTTTAACTTGTTTATGAATAGGGGAGTGTTAAAAAGGACAGATATTGAATACAAGATTTAGAATTTATTTAAACTAACCGGACATGAATATTTAAAACACCTCATTACCAATTACACTGAATTAACTAATCCAATATAGTTAAGTCTGTGCCAAGTTCAAACTTATTTGCGTTATTACCCCCGTCTTCTATTTGCTTAGTACTATAATTTTCGAACGTAGTATCTACCTCGTAACCAATATTATTGTGCTGGTATCTATAAACATATTGCCCTGTATTTAAGGGATCAATCACAATTTTAGGCAAAAATTCAGAAAGATTAACGTTTATCCAACTACCCGTAGATAAATATAAGTTGTCTCCTACTGCGAGTTGATTACTAACTCGAGTAACCTCTGCATCGTCAGGAAAGGTACCATGTTCTGAATTATATTCCTGAATAGCAGTAACTAGTGTGGCGATATCCGCAAGCCGTTGAGCGTCTCTAGATTTTGCTAATTGTTTTTTTGGATTGATTATTAAATAAGTTACTCCGCTTAAAATACTAAGCAGGGCAATTACAAATAAAAGTTCTAAAAGGGTAAAGGCAAAATATTTAGACTTAAACATTTTTACTTTAATTAAAAAGCGTTCTTTATACAAAAAGGATTAGTTTCACTACCAGGTACTTCTAAGGTGGTACAGATACTAAAATCCTGGTTGGTAGTTTGGGAATAAACATAACCAACAGCACCGTCTGGATCTTTAGGCATAACCTTAAGATAAGTAATACTATTTGCTGCAAAGGAATTTGGTGACACAGGTAAGCTAGCAGGGTATTTATTATTGTCTGCGTAGTATCTTTCTAAGGATCCGGCGATTACACTAATATCTTGTTTTCTAACCGCATCTTGTGCTCTATTTCTCATCTCTTGAGGTTTTATAAGAAGTATTATCGTACTGGTTAAAAGACCTAAAATTGTAAAGGCTATCAACAATTCAATTAGTGTAAAAGCGCTTTTTTTCATTAAAATTACTGAGTACAAGCACTTGTAGCATCTGCAAGGAATACTATTTCACCAACGTTAGGAACACATGTAACAGTACAATTTTTGATACCTGTAGACTGTGGTGTTTTTACTGTTATAAGATTGTC
>Ga0100380_10000114_pt1 | contig 97546 bp, 82 predicted proteins | sample CryGeymeta201504_FD_80417 | JGI IMG/M metagenome (GOLD analysis project Ga0100380, IMG submission 80417) | Groundwater microbial communities from Crystal Geyser aquifers in Utah, USA - Crystal Geyser metaG 2015-04 | ecosystem: Environmental > Aquatic > Deep subsurface > Groundwater | place... | reverse complement strand
CGCCGCCGCCGCTTCACAAGACCCTGAACAGGATAAAACATGACAGATGCAAAGACCCAGATCGACGAGACCGTGAAATCCAGCGACGTGGTGCTGTTCATGAAAGGCACCCGGGAGATGCCGCAATGCGGGTTTTCATCCCGCGTGGCGGGGGTGCTGAATTTCATGGGCGTCGACTTCACCGACGTGAACGTGTTGGCCGATGACGAGATCCGGCAGGGCATCAAGGACTATTCGGACTGGCCGACGATCCCGCAGCTTTATGTGAAGGGCGAGTTCGTCGGCGGTTGCGACATCATCACCGAGATGACCCTGTCGGGCGAGCTTGACGCGCTGTTCGCAGACAAGGGGGTCGCGTTCTCGAAGGATGCCGCCGACAAGATCCGCGCCGCGAACGCGTGACGTTTCGCCGACTTCCGGGGCCGGGTTTCGCCGCGCTTGCGCACGGCGACCCGCGCCCTCTTCGCTGCGCTCATCGGGCGGTTGCGGGCAGGCTCGACGCAGTTTCGGTGTCATCCTCGTGCCGATAACATGCCGATAGCGCGCCGATAGCTTGGTGGGGCGCTGCCCCCGGCACTTGCGGCGCCCCCGCCCCCCCCCGGAACTTTTCCAGCCAATATGAAAGCGGCTGGCCCGCGCCCGATCAGCCCTTTTTCGTCGCGCCCTTGCGGACGTGTTTCGTGAGCCGCGAGGGGGTGGATTTCTTGCGGTTCTTGTATGGGTTCGCATCGCTTTGGCTGCGCATGTGCAGCCGGATCGGCGTGCCAGGCATGTCGAAATCGTCGCGCAATCCGTTGACCAGGTAGCGCGAATAGCTTTCGGGCAGCTTGTCCGGCATCGAACACATGACGACGAATCCCGGCGGGCGCGTCTTGGCTTGTGTCATGTAGCGCAGCTTGATCCGGCGACCGGCCGGGGCGGGCGGTGGGTGCGCCTCGACCATGCCGGCGAGCCAGCGGTTGAGCGTCGCGGTCGGCACCCGGCGGTTCCAGACCTCGTAGGCATGGATGATCGCCGCCTGAAGCCGGTCGAGCCCGCGCCCCGTCTTGGCGGAGATCGTGACCAGCGGCGCGCCGCGCAGTTGCGGCAGCAGGCGCTCGAACGCCTCTTTCAGGTTGCGCAGCTTTTCCTGTTTTTGCTCTTCCACATCCCACTTGTTGACCGCGACGACGACGGCCCGGCCCTCGCGCTCTGCAAGGTCGGCGATGCGCAGATCCTGCTGTTCGAAGGGGATCGCAGCATCGAGCAGCACCACCACGATTTCGGCGAATTTCACGGCGCGCAATCCGTCGGAGACAGAAAGTTTTTCCAGCTTCTCCTGCACGCGGGCCTTCTTGCGCATGCCGGCGGTGTCGAAGATGCGCATGTCGGTGCCGCCCCAGTTGACCGGCACGGCGATGGAATCGCGGGTGATTCCCGCCTCCGGCCCGGTCAGCAGGCGTTCTTCGCCGATGATCTGGTTGATCAGGGTGGATTTTCCCGAATTGGGCCGGCCGATAACGGCGATCTGAAGCGGTTTGATCCGCTCCGGGGCGGGTTCCCCGTCTTCGATCGCGATATCCGTCTCGGCCTCGTCTGCGATCGCCTGCGCGGCCTCGATCATCGGGGTCAGCATCACCGCCAGTTCCGCCAGCCCCTCGCCATGCTCGGCCGAAAGCGCCAGCGGTTCACCAAGTCCGAGGCCCCATGCCTCCATCGCGCCCGCCTCGCCGGCGCGACCCTCGGCCTTGTTGGCGCCAAGGATCACGGGCGTGCCGGAGCGACGCAGGATATCGGCGAAAACCTCGTCCGTCGGCGTCACTCCGACCCGCGCATCAACGAGGAACAGGCAGGCATCGGCCATGCCGACGGCGCGTTCGGTAAGGCGGCGCATGCGGCCCGGCAGGCTGTCATCGGTCGCATCCTCCAGCCCGGCGGTATCCATCACCGTGAAGCGCAGATCACCGAGCCGCGCATCGCCCTCACGCAGGTCGCGCGTCACGCCCGGCTGATCGTCGACCAGCGCGAGGCGCTTGCCGACAAGACGGTTGAACAGCGTCGACTTGCCCACGTTGGGCCGCCCGACAATGGCCAGAACGAAGCTCATCGCTCAAATCCTTTTGCATTCAGATCGCGTCGCATAACGCAGCCGGACATGAATGGAAAGCACCCACGACCGGGTTTATGCGCTGAGCGCGCCCCACCCGCCGAGGAAAGCCCAAACCGGGCTTGAGGAGGCCGCCTAGCGATAGGCGTGCAACTGACCGTTGGCGGAAACGATATAGAGCGTCTCGTTCACCACGATCGGTTGCGCCGCCGCGCCGCCGCGGATCGGCAGGCGCCCGGTTTCATCGCCGCTTTCCGGGTCGAAGAAGCGGATTTCGCCATCCGATGAGGCGACGACAAGCCGCCCGCCTGCGAGGATCGGCCCGAAATGGGCGAACACGGCCTGCCGGCGGCGTTCGCGCCGTTCCTGGTATAGCGGCAGTTCAGTGCCCCAGATCCGGTCCCCGGTCGCGGCGTCGAGGCGGATCAGCTCGTTTCTGTCGGAAACGAAGAAGACCGAGTCACCCGCAGGCAGAACCGGCGAATAGGCGCCCTCCTGCGCGGTCCAGATCCGGTCGCCCGAGGCAACCTCGAGTGCGACGACACGGCCCGACTGGTTGCCCGCGTAAAGCCTGTCACCGACGATGACCGGGTCGCCGGTGATGCCGTTGAGGCTGTTGTAGGCCACGCCAAGGCGTTCGCCCGCCACCGTGGTGCCCCAGACACGCACGCCCGACAGGCGCAGCGTTGCCACCAGTTCGCCCGAGCCGAAGGGGAAGATCACGAGGGTATCGGTCAACGCGGGGGCCGTGCCGCCCGACAGAACCGCCGCCGCGGGGGCCGCAGGCAGTTGCCAGCGGATGCGCCCGTTCTCGGGGTTGATCGACCAGGCGTGGTTGTCGCGGCTGACCACGTAGATGGAATTGTCGCTGACCGTGGGCGAGGTCACGCCCGCGGCCAACCGCTGACGCCAAGCGACCGCGCCGGTCGCGGGGTCCATCGCAATAAGCTCACCGTAGCCGGTGGTGACATAGAGAACACCCTCCACGACCGCCAGACCGCCGCCCGAGACACCGCCGCCGCGTTCGAACCCCGGCGTCATGTCGGCAGACCAGAGCACGCTGCCATCGGTGCCGACCGCCGTCACGCTGGCGTGGGCATCAAGGGTGAAGATGCGTCCATCGGCGGCGACCGGATCGGCGGTGATGCGATAGCGGCGTGAATTGCCTTGTCCGATATTGACGCTCCACATTTCCGCCGGCGTGGCGGAAAGCGTCAGGTGCGGAACGACGTTGCGGGTCGTGGCCGCGCGCATGGGCCAGGATTGAAGGCTGGTCGGCTCTGCCAGCGTGATCGGTCGGGCGCTGTCTGCGGGCGCCTCCTCGGGCTGCTCTGCGCCGGGCGCGGTCTCTTCCAACGGGGCGCGGGTGCCGAACCGTTCGCCCTGGAGGATCACTTCGCGCTCGCTACACGCCGACAGGGCGGTCAAGAGACCGAGTCCCAGCATCCCAAAGCTGATCTTGTTCATCTGACCGCTGCCCCTTGCTGTCGCTCTCGTTCCGGATATCCGGGCGTTTACGGCGTGGTGCCGTCGCCGTCTTCGGTCGCTGCCGTGTCCGGCGTGTCCGGCGTGTCCGGCATGTCGCCCTGCCCGTCCCCGATGTTTTCGGCCGGCGCCGGATCGGCAAGCACCGCGCCAGAGACAAGCGCCACAATCAACTGTGATGCGCGCTGTTGCAAGCCTGACGTTGTCTGGCTGTCTTCCTCCAGAAGCCGCAGCGTCTCGACCGCCGCCTCCCGGTTGCCGGCCTCGATCTGCAACAGCGCCTGCTGTTCCATCGCAAGCGGCCGGTAAGGCCGGCCGGGGCGCGCGATCTGCGTCAAATCTGCCATTGCGGCGTCGGAATCCCTGGGGGCCAGAAGGTGCGCCTTCAGCACCGCCAGATCGGCGTAACGTGGCGGCACGTCGCCGCGTGCCGCAAGCGCGCGCAGGTCTGCTGCCGCCTGCGCCGCTGTCTCGCCATCGGCCTGTTCTGCCGCCAACAGAAGCGTGACAAGCATCTGCGCCGCCTGCCCGGTTGCATCGACCGCCTCAAGGCCGGAAATTCGGGCCTCCGCCTGGTCCTGGTCCAGCGCGGTGATCACTGCATCACCGAAGGCCTCGGCTTCGGCCCGGTCCTGCGCGATGCGGTATTCGCGCCACGCCGCGCCGCCAACGATGATCAGGATGATCAGGATCGGCAGCCAGCCCCATTTGCGAAACAGGCGGTAAAGCCTGTCGCGGCGCAATTCTTCGTTCACTTCTTCGATGAAACTGTCTGTATTGGCCATGCAAGCCCCGGCTTTCCGACCGTTTCCGGCGGGTTGTGTCTACGTCATCGCCTCATAGCGCGAACCGACCCCCGGGAACAAGCCTCGGCAGGTTCGGGATCGGCATGAGCGTCGGGGGCGGGGGCGGAAAACGTGACCGTCTGGCGACAAAAAAACTGAACGGTTCGGTTCAGTCTTGCAGGCTTCGACCGAAAAAAATAAACTGAACGGAGTGGTTCAGCGTAATGACTATTGAAATGACCGGCCGGGGGTATGATCTCGGGCGCGACGGACGGACCGTGTAAAAGAGGCGATGATGAGATTCTTTCCGATATTGACTGCCCTGCTGGTCTGCGTGGTGATCTATGGTGCCGTGATGGAGCGCGAACGCATGGTCGAATTCGCCCAGAGCTTTCGCAGCGCACCCGAGGACACCGAGACCGGTGCGGCCGATTCCGCCGACGCAGCCCCTGGCGCGGTCGCAGAAGCCGAATCCGCCGCACCGCCGCCGCCGCCCGAGGGCACCGTCGCCGTTGTCGTGCGTCACTCCGTTGCCGAGGAAGTCGATAGCGTCGTGCCATTGCGGGGCCGCACCGAAGCCGCCCGGCAGGTCGAGGTGCGCGCCGAGACCTCCGGCCTGATCATCTCTACCCCGATCCGCGCGGGTGCATTCGTCCAAGAAGGTCAATTGCTGTGCGAAATCGCCCCTGGCACCCGTGCTTCCGCTCTGGCGGAGGCCGAGGCGCGGCTACTGGAAGCGCAGGCCCGGCTGCCCGAGGCGCGGGCGCAACTGCCCGTCGCGCGCGCCAGACAGGCAGAGGCGGAGGCCAACCTCGTTGCCGCCCGTATCGATTCCAACGCAGCCAGTCGATTGAGTGAAAGCGGCTTCGGTTCGGAAACCCGCGCCGCGTCGGCCACGGCAACGGTCAGCGCCGCCGAGGCAGCCGTCGAATCCGCCGCCGCAAGCGTCGAGGCCGCGCAAGCCTCGATCCAGTCGGCGCAAAGCGGTATCCGTGCCGCCGAGGCCGGTTTGCAACGCGCCGAGGAAGAAATCGCACGCTTGCAGATTTTCGCCCCGTTCGAGGGTCTGCTGGAAAGCGACACCGCCGAGCTTGGGGCGCTGATGCAGCCGGGATCGCTGTGCGCAACGGTGATCCAGCTCGACCCGATCAAGCTGGTCGGTTTTGTTCCCGAGGCGAAGGTCGACCGGATCGAGGTCGGCGCGCCCGCCGGCGCGCGGCTGGCCACCGGCCGCGAGGTACAGGGTGTCGTCACCTTTCTCAGCCGTGCCGCCGATCCGCAGACCCGCACCTTCCGCGTCGAGATCACGGTGGACAACAGCGATCTTGGCATCCGTGACGGACAAACCGCCGAGATCCGTGTCTCCGCCCCCGGCCAGATGGCGCATCTGGTGCCGTCCTCGGCTTTGACGCTGAACGATGACGGGCGGCTTGGCCTGCGCATCGTGGATGAAACCGATACCGCCCGCTTCGCCCCCGTCGCCTATCTGCGCGACACGGTGGATGGCGTTCTCGTGGCAGGCCTGCCCGAAACGGTCGAAATCATCGTTGTCGGACAGGAATACGTCACCGATGGCGTGCCGGTGCAGCCCCATTACCAGGAGGCACAGCAATGATCGGCATGATAGACTGGGCCGCCTCGCGCGCCCGCATGGTGGTGGCCTTCGTGGTGCTGTCGGTCGTCATCGGCGCCGCCGCCTATGTCGGACTGCCCAAGGAAGGCGAGCCGGATATCGACATTCCCGGCCTCTTCGTGTCCGTCCCCTTCCCTGGCATTTCCGCCGAGGACAGCGAGCGGCTGCTGGTGCGCCCGATGGAGGCGGAATTCCAGGATCTCGACGGGTTGACCACGATTACCGCAACCGCCGCCGAAGGCTATGGCGGCATCTTCCTCGAATTCGAATTCGGCTGGGACAAGCAAGCCACCATCGCGGAAGTGCGTCAGGCGATGGACGCGGCCGAGGCCAATTTCCCCGACGGGGCCGAGAACTACACCATCAACGAAATCAACTTCTCGGAATTCCCGATCATCATCGTCGCCCTGTCCGGCGACGCTCCGGACCGCACGCTGCTGCGTCTGGCGCAGGACTTGCAGGATCGGTTGGAGGCATTGCCGCCGATCCTCGAAGCGGGGCTGGCCGGTGGCCGCGACGAAATGGTCGAGGTGGTTCTCGACCCGCTTGCGCTGGAAGCCTACAACGTCACCGCGCAGGACCTGATCAACGCGATCGTCAACAACAACCAGCTGATCGCGGCGGGCGAGGTTACGACCGCATCGGGCGCCATCTCCGTCTCGATCCCGTCGAGCTTCGACACCACCGAGGATATCTACGGCGTGCCGATCACGGTGAATGGCGACCGGGTGGTGACGCTTGGTGAACTGGCCGAGATTCGCCTGACCTACGAGGACCGCACCGGCACCGCGCGGTTCAACGGCGAAAACGCAGTCGCGCTCCAGGTGGTAAAGCGGCTTGGCTACAACATCATCGACACCGCCGCGCTGGTGCGCGAGGAGATCGCCGCCGCGCAGGAAGACTGGCCCGCCGAGTTGCGCCAGGCCGTCACGGTGACGGCGACGCTGGACCAGTCGCATACGGTCGAGAGCATGGTGCGGCAGCTTGAAGGGTCCGTTCTGACAGCGATCGCGCTGGTGATGATCGTTGTGCTGGCCGCTCTTGGCACACGCTCGGCGCTTCTGGTGGGCTTTGCGATCCCGACGTCGTTCCTTTTGTGCTTCATCCTGCTTGGGGTGATGGGCATCACGATTTCCAATATCGTGATGTTCGGCCTGATCCTTGCCGTCGGCATGCTGGTCGATGGCGCCATCGTGGTGGTGGAATATGCCGATACGCGGCTGGCGCAAGGGGCACGCCCGATGCAGGCCTATACCGATGCCGCCAAGCGTATGTTCTGGCCTGTCGTTTCCTCGACCGCGACGACGCTTTGCGCCTTCCTGCCGATGCTGTTCTGGCCCGGTGTGCCCGGCGAATTCATGGGTATGCTGCCAGTCACGCTGATCTTCGTGCTGTCCGCCTCGCTGATCGTGGCGCTGATCTACCTGCCGGTTCTGGGTGGCGTCGCGGCGCGGTTCTCGCGGCTTGTCGAAAGCGGCACCGAGATGGTCAAGCTGCTGCTGCCGTGGTGGTGGGCGCGCGCGATCCTCGCGGCCGGCACCGGCTACCTGATGTTTCTCGCCGCGCTGGAAACGATCAGCCCCGGCGGCCTTGTCCCTGTCGCACCCGACGCATCTGCTTTCCTGCGCATGCTGCCCGGTTCGGTCATGTTCGTCGTCGCCGCGGTCCTGATGTCTGTGATGATCGGCTCCGTCACCTTTCACCGCGCCCCGACCCGAATCCGCGCAGGCTACCGGCGCAGCTGGTTCGGCTGGATCATCCACGCCCTCGTCGGCAACCCGGTGATGCCGCTGGTGGCGATTGCCACCGTGCTCGCCTTCGTTGTCGGCGTGTTCCTCGTGTTCCAGCAAAACAACAACGGGGTGGAATTCTTCGTCGAGAACGAACCCGAGAACGCGGTGGTCTACGTGCGCGCGCGCGGCAACCTGTCGGTGGCCGAAATGGACACTCTCGTGACCGAGGTCGAGGCCGAGGTGATGCAGACAGACGGCGTGCGCGACGTTTTCGCCTTTTCCGGAGAAGGCGGGCTGAACAACAACACCGGCGGTTCCGAAGCGCCCCGCGACACGGTCGGACAGGTGCAGTTCGACCTGATCCCGTGGGAAGAGCGCCCGGCCATCGACCAGCCGATCCCGCTTTTGGGCGGACTGCTGGACTTGCCCCGCACGATCATCGACCCGGCCTATGACGGCAATGCCATCCTCGACGACTTGCAGACCCGGCTTGACCGCATCCCCGGTATCCGGACCGAGATCTTCAGCCAGTCGCGCGGACCGGCCTCGGGCAAACCGGTGAACCTGCGGCTTGCCGGAGACAACTGGGAAGACTTGCAACAGGCCACCCGGATCGTGCGCGAGCGATTCGAGGCCACCCCGGCGCTGACCCTCGTCGAGGATACCCTGCCGCTGCCCGGCGTCGATTGGGAATTGTCGGTCGACGTGGAGGCCGCCGGACGCTACGGCGCCAACGTCGCCACCGTCGGCGGCATGGTGCAATTGGTGACGCGCGGCATCCTGCTTGATACCATGCGGGTGCCGTCCTCGGACGAGGAAATCGAGATCCGGGTGCGTTTTCCGGAACAGGCGCGGGTGCTCTCGACGCTCGACACGCTGCGTTTGCGCACCCCCGACGGGCTGGTGCCGCTGTCCAATTTCGTGACCCGCGAACCGGCACCGCAACTGGCCGAGATCGACCGCCGCAACCAGTCGCGCGTTTTCAACGTGCGCGCCGATGTTGCCGAGGCGAGGGTGATGCTGACGGATACGGAAACCGGCGAGACCCGCCTTGAAGATGCGGCGTTCGTCGAGGCCGATGCCGGTATCCAGTCGGCGCTCGACTCCGGTCGCCTGACCATGGCCCCGGTCAACGCCAACGAGCGAATCGCGGCGCTGACCGAGTGGCTGCAAAGCGAACGCCCCCTGCCCGCCTCGGTTACATGGGAATGGGCCGGCGATCAGGAGGATCAGGCCGAGTCCCAGGCTTTCCTCGGCAAGGCTTTCGGTGCGGCACTGGGGCTGATGTTCATCATTCTGCTGGCGCAGTTCAACTCGGTCTACAATTCGGTGCTGGTGCTGCTGGCCGTGGTGCTCTCCACCACCGGGGTGCTGATCGGTATGCTGGTGATGGATCAGACTTTCTCCATCATCATGACCGGCACCGGTATTGTCGCGCTGGCGGGGATCGTGGTGAACAACAACATCGTGCTGATCGACACCTACCAGGAATACAGTCGCCACATGCCGCAACTGGAGGCGATCACCCGCACCGCCGAGGCGCGCATCCGGCCCGTTCTGCTGACCACGATCACCACGATGGCGGGACTTATGCCGATGATGTACGGCGTCAGCCTGAACTTTGCCGAGGGCGGCTATGCCATCGACTCGCCCACCGCCCTGTGGTGGAAACAACTGGCCACCGCGGTGGTTTTCGGGCTTGGCATTGCAACGGTGCTGACGCTGGTCTTCACGCCGTCGCTTCTGGCGCTCCGGGTCTGGTTCAACACGATCCTCGGCTGGATCGCGCGGGCGCTGGGCCGCCTTGGTGCGCGTCGTGCCAGCCGGCGGGCACAGGACTGGGCGCTTGCCCGCGCCGCCCGGCGCGCGCCGCCGCCCGTCATCCTGTGGGAAGAGCCGCCCGCCCCGGCAGTCCTGCCGGACCAGTCACAAACGTCGAACGACGACGAAACCGACAGCGCGGCCGCGCACTATGCCCCGTTGCGCGCGGCGGAATAGGCCCGATACGCCAACCCGCCAATCGTGGCCATGGTCCGCTTCTGTCAAGGGTGACGCGCGCCTGCTCTTTCATCTTGTTGGCAAGAAAACCCTGGGGGATCGCCGTCAGGCGACGGGGGCAACGCCGCCCTTTCCCGCGCTCGCGCTCCGCAGCTGGCGCACCTGCGCCCGTCTGACATGCGACAGACCCCGCCGCCGATGAGCGGACGCGAAGAGGCGCATGTTGCAAAGAGCGCACCGCGGCGCGAAGAAAACCGGTCGACCGCCCCCGCGCGCCGCGGCTCGCCGCCGTGCGCAGAACCGCTGACCGATGGCGGCGGGGACGCCAGGGCGCTAGCCCGGTTGCACCTGCGCCAGCGCCACGATCAGCGGCCAGTTCCACCACAGCGCCAGCGCGCCGAGCCCACCGCCGAGCGCGAAATAGATCGCGTCGTGCAGCGGGTCCCACGCCTTGCTGCGAGAGGCGAGCCAGCCCACCACCGGATGCGCCGCCAGCATCGCCAGCCCCTGCCCCGCCAGCGCGCCGGGCAGGCCGAAGAGCGTGATCCCGCCCACCATACCGCCGATCACCAGCACCGCGCGCGTCGCGGCCAGTACGAAGAACCGCCGCGAATCGCCCGCCGCCAGCGCCGCCTGGTCATAGGTCACGCCGATGATCGCGGGGATCTGCACCACCGAGACCAGCACCACGACCCCCCCCGCCGAAAGGTAGCGCGGATCGTAAAGCACCGCGATCAGCCATTCCCCAAGGAAGGCGGGCAGCATGGCAAGGCCGATCATGCCGCCGGTGGCCAGCATCCGCATCCTGCGCAGCCGCAGGAAGTTCTCGCGGCTCTCGCCCGGCGGGCTTTCGCGGTAGATCGGGATCATCACCTTGCGCACCACGACAGACCCCATCATGGACGCGAAGGAGGCCCAGAAGAAACCGATATTGTAGATCCCGAAATCGTGGGTCGACAGCCAGCCGCCGATCACCACCTTGTCCGCCTGCCCGATGGCAAAGCCCGCGATGGTCGACAGGAACACCCACTTGCCGAACCGGATCAGTTCGCGCGCCGCCGGGCGCTCCCAGCGCAGCCGGTTGCGCTCCCCCGGCAGGAAGAGGTCGTAAAGCACCACCTGCGCCACAGCGGCCAGAACGCCCGAGATCACCAGCGCCCAGACCGATTGCAGCGCCCAGGCAAGGCCGATGGCGACCGTCACGCCGATCAGGTTGGTGGCCATTTCCAGCACCGTCACCCGCCCGACCTTCAGGTGCCGGTGCGCGGTTTCCTGTCGCGTCGGCAGAAAGCCCAGCGCCAGTTGCGTCAGGGCCGCGACCGGCAGGTAGGAAACAAGGTCCGGCTCGCCGAAATAGCGCGCCATCGGCCACGCCAGCGCACAGGCGATCAGCCACAGGCAGACACCCCGGATGATCTGGATGGTCCAGGCGGTGTTCAGGAATTCCCGGTCATCGCCGCGCCTTGACTGCATGATGGCGGGGCCGACACCGACATCCGAGAACATCGCCAGCCCCATCAGGAAGACCGAGACCATGGCCATGATCCCGAACGCCTCGGGAAACAGCAGCCGGGTCAGGATCAGGTTCGAGGCCAGCCGCAACGCCTGGCTGAAACCGAAGCCGAAGAGGTTCAGGCCGGCGCTGCGAAAGGCGCGGCTCATCAGCCCGTCACCGCGCGTGATCTTGCGCATCGCCGCGATCATCGCCCCCGGCTCCAGTCTTTCGGCGCGGGCAAAAGCTTTACCGCCACCGCAACACCGCCATAGACCAGAAAGCCGATCGGATCGGACAGCGCAAGGCGCAGCTTGTCCGCCGCTGACAGGCGTTGCGTGTCGTCATGGGCCAGAAGCGCCGGGTAATCGCGCGCGATCTCCTCCACACCCGCATCCTGCCGCCGCCGGACCCGGATCAGCGCGTCAATTCCCTCGGCCACCGGCCAATCATAGCCTGCATCGGCAAGCCGCCGCTCGGCGGGGGTGAACTGCAACCGCACATAGGTGTCATCCGAGATCACTGGCGGAAAATCGCCCCAGCGCGCCCGACCCGGCCCGTTGACCGCGTAGACCCCGCAACCGGGCACCCCGCGGGCCATGAACGGCAGCCGCGCCCAAAGCCGCGCATAGGCGCGCGCCACCCTGCCCTGGCCGGTGATCCGCACGCGGCCCGAGGCATAGGCCGGCGCCGCGCGGTCGAGGCAGACCCAAAGCGCCGCCATCAGCCCGCGCTCCACCGTTACATCGGCGTCGAGATAGACCCGCGCCGGGTAGCGCGCCGCCCGGTCCCCGGCGTTGAGCGCCCCCGGTTTGCCCATTCCCGGCAGATCGAGCACCGTCAGACCCCAGCCCGCCGCCCGCGCCGCGCCCTCAAGGCCGCGCGCAATGGCGGCGGTGGTATCGGTGCAGCCATTGGCCACAACGATCGCCTCGACCTGTCCGGGCAGCGCGTCCGAGGCGAAGAGCGCCTCCAATGAGGCGGCGATGAGCGGCGCCTCGTTATGGGCCGGGATGATGACAGAGATCATGCACCGCCCCTTTTGGCTTTGACCTTGGTGAACGCACCGCGCAATCTGTGCGAAAAGGCAAAGAGACAAGGCCGTCCATGACCCTGCCCCACAAACTCGGATACTTCGTGCCGCAATTTCCCGGCCAGACGCATATCTTCTTCTGGCGCGAGATTGCGGAACTGGAAAAGCGCGGCATCGCGGTCGATCTTCTTTCCACCCGGCCGCCCCCCGCAGGCATCGTTGCGCATAACTGGTCCGATGCGGCGATGGCGCGCACCACCTATCTGGGCCGCGTGGATGGTCTGGCCGGGCTCGCCGCCCTGCCCCGGCTGCCCTGGCGCGCGCTGCTTGCCGAGGCGCGGCTCGGTGGCCCGGCGATGCTGCGCGATATTGCGGTTTCGGTCCCGGCGGCCCGGCGGCTGATCCGCCATTGCAGTGCCCGCGGCATCGACCATGTCCACGTGCATTCCTGCGGGCGCGCGGCTCTGATCGCGGCGCTTGCGCGGGCCATGGGCGGGCCGGCCTATTCGCTCACCCTGCACGGGCCGCTTTCGGATTACGGGCCGGGGCAACGCATCAAATGGCGCGCCGCCGCCTTTGCCACGATCATCACCCGCAAACTGCGCGCCGAGGTCGAGGCCGAGCTCGGCGGGGATATTCCGGACCGGCTCTTGATCCAGCCGATGGGCGTCGATACCGACGTGCTGCGGCCCGACGCGCCCTACCGGCCGATCGCCGGGGACGCGGTGCTGCGGCTGTTTTCCTGCGGTCGGCTCAATATCGTCAAGGGGCATCAGGACCTGATGCAGGCGGTCAGGATCCTGCGCAACCGGGGGCGGGCGGTGCAATTGCACATCGCCGGCGAGGACGATACCGGCGGCAGCGGTTTCCGGCGTCTGCTGGAGGCGCGGATCGCAGAGCTTGGGCTTGACGGCGAGGTGCGCCTGCTCGGCGCCATTGACGCAGACCGCGTGCGCGACGAGATCCGCGCCGCGCATGCCTTCGTGCTGGCAAGCTGGCACGAACCGCTTGGCGTGGCGCTGATGGAGGCGATGAGTTGCGGCATTCCCACGATCGGCACCGCGGCGGGCGGTGTTGCGGAACTGATCCGCGACGATGTGGACGGCGTGCTGGTTGCGCCGAAGGATCCCGAGGCACTGGCCGATGCCATCGCGGCGCTCGCTGACGATCCGGATCGCGCCCGCCGCCTGTCGCAGGCCGGACGGCAGCGCATTGTAGAGGGCTTCCATTCGGGCCGCGGGGCGGAGGGGCTGATCCGGGCGATCTGGGGCTGAGCCGCTCATCGGGGATCCAGCCCCTCTTCGCGTGGAGCAGGCGCAATCGTGGCGAAGAGCCCGGGCACCGGCGCGATGAGCCGCGATTGACGCCATGCTACTCTCCCCCCGGCGCGATTGCGTATTGCACGCCCGGCTCGTCGCTGAACTCCGCGCGCTCCACCGACACCAGCCAGATCGGCCCGCCAGGGCCGTTCAACTGGCTCAGCCTGCCCTCGTCAAGCAGCGCGTAATGCGCCGCGCGCCCCGCGAGGATCGCAACGTCCAGCCCCGGCCCGCCATGCGCGCGGTCGCCGGGGCCAAGCTGCAGCCGGTCATTGCCGGCGCCCGCGATGAAGATATCGCGCCCGGACGTGCCGGTCAGGATGTCGTCACCGATCCCGCCGCGCCGCAGGACGCCATGGGCGAAGGTGCCATCGGCGCGGTCCTCCCAACCGCCCGCCGTCGCGTTATAGTCCATCAGCGTCGCCCAGCGGGGATTGCTGTCATCAAGGCTGCGCAGCGCGCCCCAGCTACCCCAGCGACTGGCGGCGCTGACATCGACGAAGGCGTTGAACAGCGTGCCGCCCGCCGCGCGCCAGCCGTCCAACAGGTCGGCGTAAAGCGCGGCCATCTCGGGGCTGTAGTTGAACGCGGTGAAGAACGCGGTGAGGTCATCATTGTGGATCGCCTCGCCCAGCCCGACAACGTGGGTGCCGCCCTCGTACATCACCATGTCGAGCCCGTGGCGGGCGGCGACATCGGCATGGTAGGGAAACCAGTCTTCCACCACCTGCGACAGGCTGCCGGTCCGCAGGGCCTGCGCGGCGCGGCCAAAGCCATCTGCCTGCCCGGCCCAGCCCAGCACCTGATCGACGCGGTCCCCTGCGCCAAGCTCGGCGCCGAAATAGCCCGCGACGGCATAGGCGTCGAAGCTTTCATGCGGCGGCGGCAAGCCCTCGTCCTGCGCCAGCGGCGCCTCCAGCAGCGCGTCCTCCAGCCCCGGCCAGGAGGTCTGCACACCGACGACGCGGATCAGGCGATCTTCCTGCCCGGCGAAGACCTCGGTCCAGATATCGGCGACTTCGGCCGCGCGCAGCCCGGCATATTGCGTCCATCCATCCCCCTCTGCCCCGTCCCAGCGGTCCGCCGCGCGCGCCGCCGCCCAATGGGCCTGCTCGAAGATGAAATTCCAGACCTCGTTCGACCACTCGGCATATACCCGCAGATCGGGCGCGAGACGGCGTTCGACATAGTCCGCGAAGGCCCGCACATAGGCGTCATCGGCCATGTGCGGCAGGGTGAACCACGGATCGGCGCCAACAAGGTTGGCAAGGCGCACCATCACCTCCACCGGGACACCACGGCGCACCCATGTGTAATCGCTCATGCGCGGGCGGTCCGCCCAGACAACCTGCGGCGAGTTGTTGGTGTGCATCCAGTCCATGAAGCGCAGCGCGCGCAGGTCGCGGATGCGGGCGATCCAGTCGGGGTTGAACAGCACCCCAAGTTCGTGCAGCGCGATGTGATCCTCGCGCAGCACCACGATATCGCGGATAGGATCATCGGCATCGGTTGCCGCGATGCGCAGCGCCACCGGCCCGTCGCCGGGGGTGAAGCTGAACCATGCCTCGTGCGTGCCCAACTCGATGTCTTGCGCCCGCCCGCCGAGGCTGAGCGCGCCCTGCCCCGCCCATGTCACCCGGTAGCGCCCGGCGGTGCCGCGTGCCGCCTCGGGCAGATCGGTCAGGATGAAGCTTTCCAGCGCGACGACGCCCTCGGGCAGGCGGCGCGGCCAGCCCGCCCCGGTCAGGTGGCCGCCGGCCTCGAGCTCCGCCGCATCAACGCCGCCCCACTGGCCTTCAAGATGCCCCACCCATGGCCGGGCCGAGCGCATGAGGTCGATGAACGGCATTTGCGTAGACCAGTCCGACAGCCCGGTCAGCCCCATCGCCAGCGCTGGATCGCTCAGCCCGGTTTCCGGGATCAGCGCGGCGTGATCGTCGAGCGCGCTGCCCTGTACGCGCGACCAGATGAAGCCCGCCACGTCGGCGTATTGCGCGCGCACCATCGGTTGGATGCTGTCGGGCAAGGCGATACCGGGCGGCGGCGCCTCGTTGTAGATCGCGGCGTAGCTGACCAGCGCGGCGAGGAAATAGAGCGTCGGCGTGCCGTGCGGTGCGTCGTCGGTGTAAAATACCTCCGGCTCCAGTTCCGCCAGCCCGGTTTCGGTGAACAGCGCCGCCAGCACCGAGGCAACGGGGATCAGCGTCAGGTCGATCTCCGGGCGGGCCGCGCGCATCAGGTCCACGTAATCGACATACCAGTCGTGATAGGCGCCGCGATTGAGCGCGTGATAGCGGGCGAGGCCGCGTGCATCGGGCGGAAAGTCAGGCGCGAAGGCAGCCATGTCCGACCAGCCCTCAAAGATGAAGAACCGCGCGTCGGGGGCCTGCCCGCCGGTCCAGTCGAACACGCGCAAGGTGGCGGAAACGGGGCTGTAGCCTTGCGGGTTGTCCCAGCCGTAGGGCGCATCAGGGGGGCTGCCCTGCACGAAGTTCAGCGGGTTGAGAAGGATCGTGTTGAACCCCGCCCGGCGAAAGGCGACGCGGTCGTGATCCCAGACCGAGGGCACCTCGGCGAAAGACCAGCCGGGGGTCGGCGGCAGCCGCTCGGCATCCTCGCGCGGCGAACCGAAGACCCCGTCGGCGGCAAAGCCGTGCCCGCCGGCCTGCGCCAGGTGGTGCAGCCAGTGGGGCACCGTCGTCTCGTCGCTGCCCGAGACATGGTTGATCAGCGAATTGCCGTAGATGAAGGCGCGGATCTCTTGTTGCGCTTGCGCGGGCAGGGCCGCGCAAAGGCACACAACCAGCGCCAGCCAGATACTGGAGCGTGCCGCGTTCCATCGACTTTGTTCAGCCCGGGCCGCATGCGCGCCCACCTCGGGCGGTCGCAGGCCCTTTTGGTCGGCGGCCCGCGGATCCGATCCGGTGCAACGCGCCCTATTGAGCTGCATGAAACCCCCTGTCCGTCTGTGTGGCGCGGCTGAACGGCGCCGGCCGGGCCTCGCGCGCCCCCGTTACCCAATCGTAAACCTGTGACATCTGTTCCGCCTTGCGATCCCACGTAAAGGCGTCGCGCACCCGCGCCAACCCGGCCTCTCCGGCACGGGCCAGGGCAGGGCGATCAGCCTCCAGCCGGGTCAGCGCGGCAGTGACCCCTTTGACGATCGCCGCGCGATCGCCGAGCGGCACCTTCCACCCGGTCGCCTCTGACACCAGTTCAGCAGGCCCCGCATAGTCCACGATCAGCGCCGGCAGGCCGAGCGCCATCGCCTCCAGCACTACGCCGCCGCCAAACTCGCGGATCGAGGGGAAGGTCAGCAGATGCGCGCACGCCAGCACATCCTGCACCTGCCCATGCGCCAGCCAGCCGTGAAAGGTGACAGCCCGCGCTACATCAAGCGCCTCGGCCCGCGCTTTCAGGTCCGCCAGCATCGGCCCATCGCCCACCATGTCGAGCTGCATGCGCCCCGCGCGCAACAGCGGCGCCGCGGCCTCCAGCGCAATGTCCGGGCCCTTGTAGGGCACCATCCGGCCCACGAAGGCGCCGCGCAGCGGGCCGGGGCCACCGGGATCGGCGCGCTTGGTGAAGCGGGCCGGGTCGATGGCGTTCTCGGGGATGTAGACGGTGCGCGGGCGCAGCGATGCCGGGACCTCGCCCTCGGTATGGCGACTGCCAACGAGGATCGCCGACGTTTTGCGCAGGCAGCGCCGGCGTCCGGGCAGTGCCTTGTAGGCGCCGCGCAGGTAGCTCAGCCATTCGCGTTCCTGCCGCCGCGCTGCGTCGAATTGGCTTGGCCACGGCACCCCGCCGTTGAGCGGGCCGAGCACGAAGGGCACACCCGCGCGCGTGCACTTTCCTGCAAGCGGGCTGGAAATCGTCGGCGACAACGGTGTGACGCGGTGCACGATATCGTAAGCCCCGGCGCGGATATCGGCCCCGAAACGGCGCCAGACCAGTCGTTCGAAATGGGGATAGGACAGCGCATTGACCACTTGCAGCGTGGTCCAGCCCTTGCCTGCCCCGCCGCGCAAACGCTCGCCCAGTGCCCAGAGCGGGCGCGCGAAGGCCTCGGAATCGATGGCGGTGAAATCCTCGCCCTCGACCAGACCGGCGCGCAGGATCGCCTCGCGGTTGCGGATCTGCGTGACCAGATGCACATCGGCCACGCTGGTCAGCGCACGCGCCAGCGACCAGCCGATCAGCGGCACGCTGACCCAGTCGGGGTTGGCCGCTTCTGCAAGCACCAGAACGCGTGGCCGGGTCGGCATCGGCACCTCCTAGAGAACCGTGCGCAGCGGCGTCTGCACCTGCCGCTGCGCGATCTTCACGCGCTCGCAATATCCCAACAGCGCGCCGGCGAACAGCCACGTCATCGGCGTCAGCGTCGCGTTCGGCACCATGTCGAGCGCATTGGCCGCAAGGATCAGGACCGCGCCGCCGATCAACGGATGATCGTGCCCCGCGCCCCGCGCCACGCGCCACCAGACAAGGAAGATCGGCATGAACAGCAGGCCGAACTCAGCGATGAACCCGGCCCAGCCATAGACCCCGATGGTGATGATCCAGCGCCCGTCGGTGGTTGTCAGGATCTCACCGCTGCCGCTGTAGATCTGGTTACGGCCCCATGTACCCCAGCCGAACACCGGCCGCTCCATTGCCCGGTCGAGCAGCACAGTCTCGTTTGCCAGCCGAAACCGCAGCGAATTGGCCCGCTCGGCATCGACGCTTTCGGCGGCGGCAAGCAAACGGTCCTCCGGGATCAGGTCGACCGACTTCAGCACCGGGTAGGCCAGCACCAGACAGGCCAGCAGCACCGCAACGCGGATCTGCGCGCGCCGGCCCAGAAGGATGATCACCGGCGCCAAAGCGGCAGCGTAGAGGATCGACGCCATGGATTTGCACAACAGCAGCACCAGCCCCAGATAGGCCACCACGCCCCACCACACCACGCCAGACCGCGCATCCTTGCTGCGCGCGACGCTCACCGCCGCCAGCACCGATGTCATCATCAGGAACGCCGCCCAGAGCCCGTGGTAAAGAAACACGATGGGCCGGAACCCGTCCCCCCGGATCATCTGCTCGAAGCTGTGCTGGAAATAGCCGTAGATCCAGATGTTGAGTTGCGGCGACAGGCGCACCTCCAGCAGCATGGGCAGCGAATAGGCCAATCCCGCCAGCACCATCGCCCACATCAGATCGCGCAGGTCATCGCCGCTGCGCAGGAAATTGCGCGCCAGCAGGTAGGGCGCGGCCAGCAGGATCTGGCTGATGGATTGCGCCAGCGCCTCTCTCGGGCGCAGCCCCGGCAGGGTGAAGCCCTCGAATTGCACCGGCGCCATGTTGGTCAGAACCGTGCCGAAGGGGCTGAGCACAAAGACCAGCAACAGCAGGCGCGCCAGCCAATGCGCCGGCAGCAAGGCAAGCCGTCCGCGATACATCACAAGGCAGATCGCCAGAGCCGTCAGGCTGGGGATGGTTTCCTTGGTCAAGGGTGGCATCAGCGGGAAGTCGAACCCGGCGGGCGGCGGCGGCAGCAGCAGGTAGCCCGAGATCAGCACCGCCAGCAGCGCCCGTCCCGGCGGCAGCCTGACGAACAGCCAGACGGCCACCAGCGGAAAAATCACCAGCGCAACTGTGGCGAGCGCATTGGGCATGTATCAGACGCGTCCTTTCCCGGTGGCGGCGGTTTCTGGCCTTGGCTCCCGTTTCGCAACGGCACACACAGTATACATGGAATGAAGATTTGGCTGAATTATGCTCTTGCGGGCGCATTCCGGAGGCAGCGCGGCAAAAGGACGGATCCCCACGACGACCGCTGGTGGAACGCCTGTCCGGGCGTTTTCGACCCGCACCACCCGACGCTCCATTCGGGGCGGCAATACGCGCCTGTTGCAGGTGTCGCAAGCGCATGTCGGCAACAGGGCGGCGGCAATTCAACACCGGGCAGACGGCGATCAGGCAACCGGAAGTCCCCGCTCACCTTCAAGCACGGCAGTGATACAGGTCATTCTGCGTCGCTTCTCGTGCTGTCACCGGGGTTTGAGAACCGCCGAACCGATGCGCGCGCGCACCTCCGGTGGCTCGGCGGCCACGGCGCGGGCGATGGCCAGCAGCTCTTGCCTGGTGGCGTGGAGCTGGTCGATCAGGGTGATGACCACGTCGAGCGCCGCCTCGTCGAGATCAAGCTCGTCGGCCAGATCGCACAGCAAGTGCAGCCGCGCGAGATCGACCCGGCGGAACATGAGAGTCGAGCCGGTTTTCGCCTCCCGGCGCAGCGGGATGACCACCTCGGTCTCGATGAAGGCGACAAGACGGGTGCGGGTCAGCCCCGGAATGGCGGCGATGATGTCATCTTCGGTCAGATGGTCGGTCATGACAGGGCCTCGTTCAGCATGTCCGCGCGTGGGTCGTGGGCGTGGGTCTTGCGCCATTCGGTCAGGAAATCGCGCAGGGCGTCGTCGATCTCGGGCGGTGCCACGATCCGCAGCTCAACGCGTTGATCGCCCGCAGCCTTGCCACCCGATCGCGCCACGCCGCGACCGCGCAGGCGCAGGACGCGGCCGGAACTGGCGCCCTCGGGAATGCGCAGGCTCACCGGCCCGCCTATGGTCGGGACGGTGACCTTGGCCCCCAGCACGGCCTCGTCGATGGTGATCGGCAGCGTCAGCAGGATATCGTCTTGCTCACGCCTGAAGACGGGATGCGGGCGGACGGAGAGGGTGATCAGCGCATCCCCCGCCGGACCACCGCCGTGGCCCGGCCCGCCTTTACCGCGCAGGCGCAAGGTCTGCCCGTCACGCGCCCCCTGCGGGATCTTGACGGCAAGCCCGCCGCCATCCGGCAAGGTAATGCGCATCTCTCCGCCACGGGCGGCATCGAGGAACGGCACCTCAAGCGTATAGCGAAAGTCCGCGCCGGCGGCGGCGAAGTCGCGAAATCCGCCTTGGCCGCCATGGTCGCCTCCGCGCGCCCGCTGCCGCAGGATTTCGGCGAAGATATCCCCCGGATCGCCGTCCGCCGCGAAGCCATGTCCTTGTTGGTAAGGATTGTAGGCGGAGTCCGCGAAGTCACGATAATACTGCCGCTGCGGTCGTTCCGCGCCCGTTGCATCAATCTCGCCCGCGTCGAACCTGGCCCGCGTATCGGGATCTTTCAGCAGGTCGTAGGCTGCCGAGATCGCCTTGAACCGGGCTTCTGCCCCGGCGTCGTCGGGGTGCAAGTCCGGATGGCTGGTGCGCACCAGCTTGCGATAGGCCTTCTTGATCTCGTCCGCCGTCGCGGATTTCGTCAGGCCAAGCGCCTTGTAGGGATCCGTGGTCATTCGTCGAGTTTCCGCCTGAGTTTCAACCTGAGTTCCAACAGCTTCGCCGTCCTGCTTCTCATGACCGTAACAGGTCCGTCGATGATCCACATCAACGCATGACGCGAAACCACCTGAAAGACGTCGGCATGACACGCGACATCCGGGCTATGCCCGCGCGGCGGCAACGCCACGGCCCGATCAGGCATGGAAGCGAACACCGGCGACCGCGATGTCGGCACGAAAAGCACGACCAATGGCGACAAGGCCGATGCGGCGTAGCGTGGACAGGTCAAGCGGCGCGTCGATCCGGTGCGCCTCGAAGCCGGCGAATGGCAGTCGAACCGTCTGCCAGTCCGGCGTCGGAACGAAGCTTTGACGATAGGACTGCCAGGGGCGGATCACGTCCGCCGTGCGCAGATGCAAATTGTAGGTCTCATCGTTGCCAATGACGTCGATCTCGATGCCCGTCCATTGGCGCGCATCAATTGATGACCCATCGGGCGCAAGGTTCAGCGCGATCTGGAGAAAGCCGCCATTGTTGTCGAGGCTCACATCGCCCTGCATGCGGATGGCGTCGCGGCCGCGAACGACCGCGCGGTGCATCGTGCCATTCGAAACGCCGCCCATGACGCGGTCGGCGATCAATTCCCAGTCGGCGCCGTTGCGGGCGCGCGGCGGCGGTTGGGTCAGGTCGTCGATGATATCGGTTGCTGTCGCCAAGCTTGTGCTCCTTCCCCGGCCCGCCAGGATGACCATGACGGGCAACACCAGCACCGAGCGTCGGGTCATACTCATCGGACTTCAAGCGTTATCAAACCGCGCCGCGCCCGCGTTGTGGTAAACACCTCGCGCGTGCGATCGCGCGCCCTCTTGCACCGTCGATTGCACCGTCGATTGCACTGCCGATTGCACTGCCGATTGCACTGCCGGTGCATCTTGTGCGGGCGCGCGGTCACCGGACCGCACCCCCGGTCAACGCCGCGAAATCCCGCATGTCCTGTGCCGCTTCGTCGATGGCCAGCGCCAGCAGGTCGGCCCCGTGTTCGGGGCGGGCCAGTTCCGACCATGATCCGACGCGCCCGCAGGGAAACGCGGCGCGGTGTTCGTCCGGTGGCCCGTGCCGGTCCCCGGCATGGGCGGCGCGGAAGGCGGCGTCGAGCGCCCGCGGCGGCGGCAGTGGCGCGCGCGTGATCCGGCGATGCCGGGCCTGGGTGATGGCGACCTCGGACGGCGTTGCGTGCATCCCCTCCCAGTCGCCATACAGTTTTTTGCGCAGCGCGTCGGTGCGCGGATAATCCCACCACGACCGGATGCGCAAGCAAAGCGGCGCGGCCCCGGCCAGCGCGCGCAGCGGCGCGAGGTTCGCCCCGTGGCCGTTCAGCACGTAAAGCCGCCGGAAACCATGCGTGGCGAGCGCGGCGATGATCTCGGACACCAGCGCCGAAAAGGTCGCCTCCGAGACCGAGATCGTGCCGGGAAACCCCATGTTGAACGGCGCGGGCGTGTAGGCGAGCGGCGGCAGCATGACCGCCCCGGCCCTTGCGCAGGCGCCCTGCGCCACGGCGGTCGCGCACAGCGCATCGGTGCCGATCAGCCCGATCGGCCCGTGCTGCTCGGTCGAGCCCACCGGCAAAACCGCATCGTCGCGGCTCTCCAGGTAACGCTCGACTTCCTCCCAACTCATCTGCTGAAGTGTCCTGTAGCCCCCGTCATCTGCGCGGCCCTGCGATCGGTCCTCAGCCCCGGCCATGAACGCCCGTCCCCATCCGCCGCTCCATCGCCCGCACGCCCCAGGACACCAGCAGGATCAGCACCAGGTATTCCAGCACGAGGAAGGTGTAGATCTCCAGCGGGCGAAACTCGGTCAGGGTCAGCTCGTTGGCGCGGCGGGTCAGCTCCTGAAAGCCGATGACAGAGACCAGCGACGACATCTTCAGGACGTAGACATACTGGTTGCCAAGCGCCGGCAGCACCGCGCGCACCACCTGTGGCAGGATCACAAGCCGCATCGTCGGCCATGGCCTGAGGCCAAGGCTGCGGGCCGCCTCGCCCTGCCCGGCCTTGATGGATTGCAGACCGGCGCGGAAAATCTCCGACGTGAAGGCGCTGTCGGAAAGGGCGAGGCAGATCAGCCCGGTCACGAAGACGCCGAACTGCACCCCGGTGAGCGCCGGAAGCCCGTAATAGACCCACAGGATCATCACCAGCAGCGGGATCGAGCGGAAGAATTCCACATAGACCCGGCTGGCCCGCTTGACCCACCGGTGTTTCGATATGCCCATCAGCGCCACGAGAAGTCCGATCACCAGCGAAATCACCATCGCAAGGGTCGAGATCGAGATCGTCGCCCAGAACCCCGTCAGCAGGAACGAGAGGTTGGCCTGCCCGCGCCCGTCGCCGGGCGACAGGATATACCACGCGAAGGTATACCCCCCGCCAGACCCGTTGCCGGTGCAGCCTGCAAGCCCCAGCAGTACAACCGCAAGGAGCGCCGGCAAATGCCAGCGCCCCCGCGCTGCGAAAGACGCCGCTTTCATGTCGGGCTCAGCTCTGGCCAAGCCACCGGCGGTTGAGTCCGTCGAAGAACCCCTCGGTGCGCTTCAGCGTGACCCATGTGTTCACGAAGTTCAGCCAGACCTGATCGTCCTGCGCCACCACATAGGCAAAGGGACGGCGGTTGCGCATCTCCGATCCGGGCACGAGGATCCGCATTTCCGGGAAGCGAGAGACCAGCGTGCCGCCCTCGACATTGGAGGTGATGGTGACATCGGCGCGTCCTGACAGCACCTCCTGGAAACCGGTCGCGGGCGCCTGCACCGCCTGGATGTCTGCATCGGGGAAATGGGCGCGGGCCTGTTCCTCGAATACGGTGCCCATCGACACCGCGACGCGCACGCCGGGCTGGTTGATCGACTCCCATGTGGAAAAGCGATCCGCCGCACCCGCCATCGACAGCGGCACGGTGCCGGCCTCGGTATAGGGCACCGTGAAAGCCGCGACCCGTGCCCGCGAGACATTGACCGACGCGCCCGAGAAGATGTCGTAGCGGTCTGCCGCGATCCCGGCGGTGATCGTGGCCCATTCCGCGACCACCCATTCGATCTCGACGCCAAGATCGGCGGCAAGCTGCGTCATCGCCTCGATGTCATAGCCCGCGCGGCTGTTGCTCGACGGGTCGCGGAAGGACATCGGGTTGAAATCCCCGGTCGTGCCAACCCGCAAGGTGCCGCTGCTCAGGATACGCGCGAGGCGTGACTCCGCCACATGCGCCGCTGCCGGGGTCCCGCTGGCCAGCATCACGCCACCGGTTCCAAGTGCCGCTGCTACGAATATTTCGCGTCTGTTCATGTTTCACATTCCCTGTCGTTGATATCTGTTTTCAACCCATCCCGGCAGCATGCCGATCAGCGGCTATTTCCCTTCGCCGTCCCGCTTGACCGAAACGATCCACGCGATCTTGCAGCGCGACACCTGGCGCCCGTCTCGCTGTCGTCAGGGTCGTCGCGGCCGACGTCGTGCGCTGCGCCACCCAACGGGCGCGGCGGTATCTCTTGCAACGGGACGAGCGATGGACGTGCAGCCGCGCCTACACCTGGGGTTCGCGCGCAGCGAAGCAAGGCGTCCGGCACGCGTGGCCAATGTTCGGGCGAAGGCTGTCCGGCGTTCGTCGCCAATGATCCGTCTCCCGATGTGATTGGGTCGTGTCTGACAGCTTTTCGCAAGGCGCAATAATTCGTCAATGGAAAATTCGACTCCTCTGGAAACGTGATCGGGCCCGGCGACGCGGCTTGCGCGACCCAGGCGCCCGTTTTTCCGACCGCCCCGGATGTTAGCGCATAACACCCGGTTGACGCGGGACCGGCGCGTGAAGATGTCATGCGCTAACAAAGAATTTTATCGCTAACAGTCTGCGAAACATGAATTTTTCGGGTTCTCAGCCGTGCGCCCTCTGCCTATACACTCGCCAAACAGTCAGACAGGAGCACGCCATGACCGTCACCCTTGGCATTAACGGGTTCGGCCGCATCGGTCGCTGCACCCTTGCCCATATCGCCGAAAGCGCCCGCAACGACGTTCAGGTCGTCAAGATCAACGCCACCGGCCCGATCGAGACCAACGCCCATTTGTTGCGCTATGACAGCGTGCATGGTCGCTTTGCAGGCACCGTCAGCACAAAGGGTGACACGATGGACCTTGGCCGCGGGCCGATGCAGGTGTTTTCCACCTACGAGCCGAGTGAACTGGACTGGTCGGGCTGCGACGTGGTGCTGGAATGCACCGGCAAGTTCAACGATGGCCGCAAGGCCGATGTTCACATGAAACAGGGCGCCAAGTCGGTGCTGATCTCGGCCCCGGCCAAGAACGTGCAGCGCACCGTGGTCTACGGCGTCAACCACCGCGACCTCGTGGCCGGGGAGCGGATGGTGTCGAATGGCTCCTGCACCACCAATTGCCTTGCGCCGCTGGCCAAGGTAATCAACGACGCCATCGGCATCGAAAGCGGGCTGATGACCACGATCCACAGCTATACCGGCGACCAGCCGACGCTGGACCGGCGCCATGCCGACCTTTACCGCGCGCGCGCCGCCGCGATGGCGATGATCCCGACCTCGACCGGTGCCGCCAAGGCGCTGGGCGAGGTGCTGCCGGAAATGGCCGGCAAGCTCGACGGCACTGCGATGCGGGTGCCGACACCGAACGTGTCGGCGGTGGACCTGACCTTTGTCGCGGGCAAGGACGTGACGGTGGCGGACGTGAACGAGATCGTGGCCGAGGCCGCCAATGGCTACATGGGCATGGTGATGGCCTACGACCCGGAGCCGAAGGTTTCCATCGACTTCAACCACACCACCCAATCCTCGATCTTTGCGCCGGACCAGACCAAGGTTTCGGGCAAACGCCTGGTGCGGGTGCTGGCATGGTATGACAACGAATGGGGCTTCTCGGCGCGCATGGCCGATGTCGCCGCTCACATGGGCCGCATGTTGCACTGATCCGGGCTTTCGCCCTGCGCCCTGCTGCCCTATACCGGTGACCGTTCAGCACCTGGGGCGCATTTGCATGACCAACACCATCGCCGCCTGGCTCGCCGCCCTTGTTGTCGCGGTTTTCCTTGCCGATCTCATCTGGTTCGGGTGGGATCTGCATATCGCCCTCGGGCGCGAAATGCTGCGGCTGTTGGACTGGGTTGCCTTCTGGCGCTGAGGCCGCCTGATTCCCGCTTCCTTTTTGGCCTGGAATCCGTTATGGAGCAGAAATGTTAGCGATAACATGGTCCCGCGCGGCGGGACCGCTCCAAACACGAGAGGATATGCCATGACCGTGAAAGTTGCCATCAACGGGTTCGGGCGGATCGGACGCAACGTCCTGCGGGCGCTGATCGAGACCGCGCGCACGGATGTCGAGGTTGTCGCGATCAACGATCTCGGCCCGGTGGAAACCAACGCACACCTGTTGCAATTCGATTCCGTTCACGGGCGGTTTCCGTCCCAGGTCAGCCATGGCGAGGACTGGATCGACGCCGGGCGCGGCAAGATCGCAGTCACCGCGATCCGCAACCCCGCCGATCTGCCGTGGAAGGATGTCGATATCGTCCTGGAATGCACCGGCATCTTCAAGGGCGACAAGGCCAAGGTGCATCTTGAAAACGGCGCCAGCCGGGTGCTGGTTTCGGCGCCCTCTTCCGGCGCGGACAAGACCATCGTCTTCGGCGTCAACCACGAGACGCTGACCAGCGATGACCTGCACGTGTCCAACGCGTCCTGCACCACCAACTGCCTCGCGCCGGTGGCCAAGGTTCTCAATGACGGGATCGGCATCGCCAAGGGCTTCATGACCACGATCCACAGCTATACCGGCGACCAGCCGACGCTGGACACGATGCATTCCGACCTCTACCGCGCGCGCGCCGCCGGCCTGTCGATGATCCCGACCTCGACCGGCGCCGCCAAGGCGGTGGGGCTGGTGCTGCCGGAGCTTTCCGGCAAGCTCGACGGCACCGCGATCCGGGTGCCGACACCGAATGTCTCGGTCGTCGATCTGACCTTCGAGGCCGCCCGCGATACGACTGTGGAAGAGATCAACAGCCTGATCCGGGCCGCTGCCGCCGACGGGCCGCTCAAGGGGATTCTGGCGGTGACCGACAAGCCGCTGGTCTCGTCGGATTTCAACCACGATCCGGCAAGCTCCACTTTCGCCACCGACCAGACCAAGGTGATGGGGGGCCGCATGGCCCGGATCCTGAGCTGGTATGACAACGAGTGGGGCTTCTCCAACCGGATGCTGGATACCGCCGTGGCGATGGGCAAGCACCTGTAACAAGCACCTGTAAGGGGTTTCGCCTGAATGACGATGATCGCACCCCGTTGCGGGTGCGATCATGGGGCGGGCGGATGGCGTTGATCCCGCGCGCCTGAAACGATGTCGACCGCGCGCGCCCTCTTACGCGTTCACATCGACGACCACCCGGCCGCGCACACCGCCCTTCAGGATCGAACGGCCCAGGTCCGGCAGATCGGACAGCGTTGCCGGTTCCACCATCGCTTCCAGCTTGTCTATCGGCAGGTCTGACGCGATTCGCTGCCAGGCGCGCAGGCGGTTGTCATAAGGCTGCATCACGCTGTCGATGCCAAGCAGGTTGACGCCGCGCAGGATGAAGGGGGTGATCAGCGCGCCCTCGATCGCCGCGCCGCCAGCCAGCCCGATGGCAGCCACGGATGTAGCGTATTTCATCTGTTTCAGCACCCGGCCCAGCATCGCGCCCGCGACCGCATCGACGCACCCGGCCCAGACTTCGGCCTCCAGCGGTTTTCTTGTGACCTCCGTCAAGTCCTCACGCGCAACGATCTGGCTGGCGCCGAGGCCCTTGAGGTAATTCGCCTGCTCCGGCCGTCCTGTCACGGCGGCGACCTCGTGGCCCAGATGCGCCAGGATCGCCGTGGCGACCGATCCGACGCCGCCAGCGGCCCCCGTCACCAGAACCGGGCCATCACCGGGTTTCAGACTGTGATCCTCCAGCGCCATCACGGCGAGCATCGCGGTGAACCCGGCGGTGCCCACGGCCATCGCTTGCCGGGTGGTCAGCCCATCGGGCAGAGGCACGAGGAAATCGGCGGGCACCCGCGCCTTCTGTGCGTGGCCCCCCCAGCGATTTTCACCGACGCGCCAGCCGGTCAGCACCACCTTGTCGCCGGGGGTGTAGCGGTTATCATCCGAGGCCTCGACCGTGCCGGCAAAGTCGATGCCGGGCACATGCGGATAGCTGCGCACGAGGCCGCCGCCCGGCCCGATGCAAAGCCCGTCCTTGTAGTTGAGCGTGGAATACTCCACCGCGACGGTCACCCCGCCCTCGGGCAGCATGTCGTCGGCGATGTTCTCGACCGCCGCGACGGGTTTCTCATCGCCTTCCTTGCGCACCACGAGTGCCTTCATCGGATATCTCCTCAGTTCCAGAATGTCTCGTTCACGGTGGCCGCACGCACGCCTTGCGGGGTGATCACGTCCACCTCGGTTCCTGCGTCCCAATGTGTCATGCGGATCATGCCGATGGCTACATTGGTGTTGTAATCGGGCGACCATACCGCGCTGCTGATGCGGCCCACCTGCCGATCTCCGGCCATGACCGGCCAGAACCGATCACAGGGCGGCACCGCGTCGCCGTGGATTTCCACAGGCCGGATCTGGCGCACCGGGCCTTCCTTGGCGACGCGCAGCAGTGCATCGCGCCCGACACAGCCGATGGCGGTATGGGTGTTGCAAAAGCGTCCCAGCCCGCATTCATGCGGCGTGTTGTCGTCGGTCATGTCGTTGCCGTAGGACAGAAGCCCGCCTTCGATCCGCTCGATGAGGTTCGGGCAGCCTGCCTGCACGTCCAGATCGCGCCCCGCCTCCATCAGCGCATTCCAGAGCGGCATCCCGATGTCTTCCCCCTCGACGTAGATTTCATAGCCGCCCTGCTTGGAATAGCCCGAGCGCGCCACCACGAATTCACGGCCTTGAAACTGAAACCAGCCGAACCGGAAAAAGCGGACATTGCGCACCGCGTCGCCAAAAACCCGCGCCATCAGATCCTCCGCCTTCGGGCCTTGCACGGCCAGTGGGGAGATGTCGGGTTCATCGACCAGCACGTCCAGGCGGTAGCCAAAGGCAATGCCCTTGACCCAATACAGCAGGTCACTGTCGGCAATCGAGATCCACCAGCGATCCTCGGCGAGTTTCACGGCCACCGGATCGTTCAGCATACCGCCCGTCTCGTCCACGATCGGCACATAGTAGCACTGCCCCGGCAGCATCCCGCGCAGATCGCGCGGGGTGAGCATCTGCATCAGCCGCCCGGCATCTGGTCCGCGCAGTTCGACCTGCCGTTCGCAGGCCACGTCCCAGATCTGCACCGCCTCTTTCAGGTGGTGGTAGTCTTCCTCGATGGAGCGGAAGAGCGTGGGCAGCAGCATGTGGTTGTAAACGGTATATCCCTTGACCCCGGCGGCCTCGACAGCGTCGGAAAAGGGGGTGCGGCGCAAGCGGCGCGAAAGCGAAATCCGGGGCATTCCGGCAGACTCCGGCAAGGGGATGAAGCGGGGATTGACGGGAGAGTGGCGCGAGGCGGGATGCGGGATGCGCCCGCCTCGCGCGGATCGGGTCGGGCTCAGCGGCCCGGACCTTTCCAGTCGATCTGGCAGATTTCAGCAGACTTGCCGTCGAAATCCCAAACCCGGCCAAAAGCGCGCACGCGGCCCTTGGTGGCGGTGCCGACGGTGATGTCGGGGCCCATCCAGTATTCGGAATTGGTCACGACGATATCCTTGCCCTCGTGTCCCGGCACCGGCACGACCTCGCCCTGTATCTTCTTGCCCACCATCAGGCGGCGGGCGTTGCCGTCCGTCTCGAACACGACCGGCGCGCGCTCGGCCCCGAGAAATTCGGCCACCAGCATCTTGAAGAGGCCCGTGGTGCCCCTCGCTGCGCCCGAGAAGATGTTGACCAGCCCGTCATAAGCGGCCTCGCTCGCACGCTCGTCGATGAACGCAGCCGCCTTCCAGCCCCCGCGCGCCATATAGCCGGGGATCTCCAGCAGCAGGCCCACATTAAGACCCGACAGGTCTTCGTTGCCGTAATGGCCCGCGTCGATGCGCACGCCCGACCAGGCCTGGCACCAGGTCTCGGTCGGCGGGTGCTGCCCGAGCGAGATCACGCAGGGACAAAACACCGTGCAGTTGCAGTTCAGGATCAGTTCGCCCTTGATCGCCCACGGAATGGTGCCGATCCCGGCATCGGGTTTCGCATCGAGTGCCATGTCTTTCTCCTCTCTCACAATCCGTTCAACGCGACGACCCCCGCACCGCCCAGCAGTGCAATGCCAAGTGGTCGCGTCAGCCAGCGCCCGATCTCGGGCAGTTTTTCCAACACCATCAGCACGGTGGCGAGCGCCATGAAGCCAAGGCTCATCACCCCGCCGACGAAGGCCAGCGCCATCAGCGCCCAGCAACAGCCAAGGCAGACCGCGCCAAGGCGCAGCCCGTTGCGCAGCGCGCCCTCGTCCCAGTGCTGCATGAAGAAGGTCAGCGGCATCCGGCATTTCGACAGGCAGGCGTCCTTGAGGGGCGTGAACTGGTAAACCCCTGCCATCGCCAGCAGACCCGCCGACAGCGCGGCGGAGGTGCTGGTGCCGAACGGATCGAGCAGCCCGGCGCCGTAAAGGACCACCTGCGTCGCCGCGGCAAGCCCGGAAAACCCAAGCCAGACGGAGAGATAGCCCGCGACGAGCGCGCCGAACCGGGTCGACGCTCCGGTGCTGGCAAGGTCTTCGTAGGTGGCGAAAGCGGGCAGCGCCGTGGGCGCCATCATCGCCGCCGACATCAGCGCCCACATCAGCGCCATCTTCAGGAAACCGGCGGCATCGGGCGTCAGCGTGCACAACTCGCGCCAGAAAGCGGCACCGTACACCTGCCCCGCATCGCGCAGATCGGCCGGGGCCGACATCATGTACAAGATTGCCCAGGCCGCGAGGATCACCGCGAACAGCGCCAGCCAATGCGGCGCGCCCATAGCCCTGATCCGTGTTGCAATCACCGCTGGCCCTCCCCGACTCGAGCGTTGCAATTTGAATGTCAGACTTTTAAATGTCTGACAATGAAAATTGATCCTGCAAGCCCTGCCGACCTCTCCGCCCAGATCGCCAAGGCGATCCGTGACGCCATAATCTCGGGCGAGTTGATCGTCGATGAACGCTTGCCGTCGGAGGCCGAGCTTTCCGAACAGTTCGGGGTTTCGCGTTCAACCGTGCGCGAGGCGTTGAAGAGGCTGGCGGCGCAATCGCTGATCCGAACCCAACGCGGCGCGTTCGGGGGCGCCTTCGTCAACCGGCTGTCCTACGCCGACGCCTACGGCCAGCAAATCACCACCTCGACGCTTCTGCTGTCGATGAACGAGGTCCGTTTCGAAACCGCCTGCGAGGCGCGCTTCGCACTGGAACGCGCCTGCGCACCGCTGTCGGCAGAGCGGCGCAGCGCCGACCACCTTGCCACCATGCGTGCCGAGATCTTCCGCCAGAGCCAACCGGGCCTGACGGACGAGGCGTTCTGCGCCTCGGACGTGGCCTTTCACCGGGCGCTTGTGGATGGCGCCGGCAACCCGGTGCTGTCCTACCAGCTGGCCGGGGCGGTCGAGGCGATGCAACCCCTTATGAACATGATCACATTCAGCGCGCGGTCACGCGAGCAGATCGTTGGGCTGCACACGCGGATTGCCGACGCGATCCATGTGCGAGATGGCGCTGCGGTCTGCACTGGGCTTTGCGAACTGGAGCGCTACACCGTCGGGCTGGCCCGTTCGATCATGGAGGAGCGGGCCCGGCGCGGGACATGATCCGGTCAGCCGCCGCGCCCCATTGCCATCCGATCAGACGCCCCGGCGCAATTGCCGGTCAAGGCTTGCCATCGGATCGGACGCAAGCTTGCGCGGTTCGACCGGTGTCTGCAACGGTTCCGATTTCGGCGCTGGCCTGCGAGTCAGGTAATCGCTCAGCGACGTCATGAAGGTGGTCACGTCCGCCTCCGACCAGTCATGCGGCGCGAAACCCGACAGCGAGATATGCGCAACCAGCTTGAGCCCGCGCAGCGCCTTCCCTTCGGTCACCGCCGCCGTCATCGACCAGTCGGGAAACCACCGACCCGCGAGGCTGCGCACCGTCAGAAGCTTGATGTCGCCATGCCGGGAATCGCGCGATATTCGACTGAACACGTCGCGGATCTCCGCCTCCCCGCCTTCCAGCCATTGCAGGAAGGTCGTATTGTCGTAAACAAGCGCGCCCGTCAGGCCGTCGCGCGCATTGTTGCGGCGCGAGACCTGTAATATCTCGTCGACCTCGTCAAAGGAGAACTGCGTCGCCCTGGAGCAATAAGCCATACCTATCAGCGTTGACATCAACCTTCTCCTGCGTTCACAAGGCCCTGGGGTTTCATGATGCAAGCAACACTCTTCATGCACCCCGAGCGCGTCTTTCACGAGCGCAAGCTATGCGCTCTGTAAAATGTTAACGCAAGACGACGGCATCATCAAATCACTGTCAGACGCGGCCCCGACCATGGGCTGCCTTGCGAACGGGCAAAAGCTGAAATCTGCAATGGATTGCGCAGCGCCCCCTTTGCAAACCGGCTGAACCTGCCTATATTCGGGTTGTTCCCTCGGGGACTATGGACATAAACGCGCTCGTAATAAGCGGATCGGACCCGGGGGCGGTACCCGGCGGCTCCACCAACATCCTTCGTTTGGGGATCATGGGGCCGAAACAGGATCGACGAACGTCTAAAGGGGTTTTGCTTTGTCTCGGCGGGGTGCCACCGTATCGGCCCGAAAAGTACAATTGCAAACGACAATCGTGCTCCGGCAATGGCTGTTGCAGCGTAAGCTGTTCCAGTCGCCGAAACTAAGCCCTTGCGCCTAGCCGCGTAAGGCGGGGTTCGCAGGCACCTGGCAACAGAAGCCTGCACTTTCCCACCACGACGCACCCTGGAATCGAGCCGTCTGGCCGAGGCTTACAGGTTCGCGGCGCGCTGTTGCTGCGCCGTGACATGGGTGCGGAATATCTTGGCGCCCACATCCTCCACCGAACCGGGGCTGGTCGAGACCCTGACGACAAGCCATTCCCCATCCGACAACACGATCAGAAAGGCAAGCTTGTGCGCATCGCGCCCCGCGACATGCGGGCCTGACAGGAAACTTGCCCCGTTATCGGGCGCGGCGGAACCCCGTGCCAGTTTCGCAAGATCGGGGCAGGCATCGAGTTGGGGACCGGTCATGACATGCACCCACGCGATATCCCCGGCCCGGATGACGCGAAGACGATTGCGCCCCTCGAAGCAATGAAAGGCAAAGCCCATCAGCCACGGGGCGCGAAGTTTCACCGCGTCGAACGGTTGCGACGCCTTGATCAGGTCAACAGACATGCGGCCAGCCTAGGGGCATCGACCGGGCAAGCCAAGCGCCTTTACGCCGGCTCTGACTGTGCCAGCGCTGTCAACAGCGGCCAGGTCCACCACTTGCCAGCAAGATCAGGCAGGTCGCGCCTCGATCGTCTCGCGCGGCATCACTCCGCTGCGAGTGTCGCGCGCGTCAGCATCGGTTTCAGGTAATGGCCGGTCTGGCTTTCCGCGACCCCGGCTATCGTTTCCGGCGTGCCGACGGCGACGATTGTGCCGCCGCCATCACCGCCCTCGGGGCCAATGTCGATGATATGGTCGGCTGTCTTGATCACGTCGAGATTGTGTTCGATGACAACCACCGTGTTGCCCTGATCGACCAGTTCGTGCAGCACTTCGAGCAGTTTCTTCACATCCTCGAAATGCAGCCCCGTCGTTGGCTCATCCAGAATATAGAGCGTGCGCCCCGTCGAGCGTTTGCTGAGTTCCCTCGAAAGTTTCACGCGCTGCGCCTCGCCACCCGACAGCGTCGTCGCCTGTTGACCGACCTTGATGTAGTCGAGCCCGACGCGGGACAATGCCTCCATCCGGTCGCGGATCGCGGGCACCGCCTTGAAGGTTTCACGCGCGTCCTCGACCGTCATGTCGAGCACGTCGGCGATGCTCTTGCCCTTCCACTTGATTTCCAGCGTCTCGCGATTATACCGCGCGCCCTTGCAGGTTTCGCAGGTGACATAGACATCGGGCAGGAAGTGCATCTCGATCTTGATGACGCCGTCGCCCTGGCAGGCCTCGCAGCGCCCGCCCTTGACGTTGAAGGAAAAACGCCCCGGCTTGTAGCCGCGCGCCTGCGCCTCGGGCAGCCCGGCAAACCAGTCGCGGATCGGGGTGAAAGCGCCGGTATAGGTGGCGGGGTTCGAGCGCGGGGTGCGCCCGATGGGGCGTTGGTCGATGTCGATGACCTTGTCGAGATGTTCCAGCCCCTTGATCGTTTCGCAGGGCGCGGGCGTCTGGCGGGCACCGTTCAGTTTCATCGAGGCGGTCTTGAACAGCGTCTCGATGGTCAGGGTGGATTTGCCGCCGCCCGACACGCCGGTAACGCAGACAAATTTGCCAAGCGGAAAATCGACCGTCACGCCTTGCAGGTTGTTGCCTGTGGCCTTCACCACGCGCAGTGCCTTGCGATTGCCCTTGCGACGGGTCGCCGGCACCGCGATCTCGCGTTTACCTGAGAGGTATTGCCCGGTCAGCGAGGCGGGATCGGCAGCGATTTCATCGGGCGTGCCGTGACTGACGACGCGGCCGCCATGCACGCCTGCGCCGGGTCCGAAATCAAAGACGTAATCGGCCTCGCGGATCGCCTCCTCGTCATGTTCCACAACGATCACCGTGTTGCCCTGGTCGCGCAGGTTCTTCAGCGTCGTCAGCAGCCGGTCATTGTCGCGCTGATGCAGGCCGATGGACGGCTCGTCGAGCACGTAAAGCACGCCGGTCAGCCCCGATCCGATCTGGCTGGCCAGCCGGATGCGCTGAGATTCACCGCCCGACAGGGTGCCGGCGTTGCGGCTGAGCGTCAGGTAATCAAGCCCGACATTGTTGAGAAACCCGAGCCGTTCGCGGATTTCCTTCAGGATCGCGCGGGCGATCTCGTTCTTCTGGTTGCCGAGGCTTTCAGGCACCCCATCGCACCAGGCAAGCGCGTCCTTGATCGACATCTGCACGACGTGGCCGATATGGCGCTCGGCGATGCGCACGGCCAGCGCCTCTTCGCGCAGGCGGAACCCGCCGCAGGCACCACAGGGGCGATTGTTCTGGTAGCGTTCGAATTCCTCGCGGACCCAGGCGCTGTCGGTCTCTCGATAGCGGCGCTGCATGTTGGGGATGACGCCCTCGAAGCTGCGGGTCACCTGGTAGACGCGGCCACCATCGTCGTAGCGGAAGGGAATCTCGACCTCGCCGGAGCCGCGCAAGAAGACCTGTTGCACCTCTTTCGGCAGGTCTTTCCACGCGGTTTTCGGATCGAACCCGTAATGCCGGGCGATCGCCTCGATCGTTTGCAGGAAATAGGGCGACTTGCCCTTGCGCCACGGGGCGATTGCGCCGTTGGCAAGCGTCAGCGCCGCATCCGGCACGATCAGGCGTTCGTCGAAGAACAGCTCCACCCCCAGCCCGTCGCAGGCCGGGCAGGCCCCGAAGGGCGCGTTGAACGAAAACAGGCGCGGCTCGATTTCGGGGATGGTGAAGCCAGAGACCGGGCAGGCGAATTTTTCGCTGAAGGTGAAGCGTTGCGGCTCTTCGGTGCCCTCATCGCCCGGCGAAGACGCGCCGTCCTGCGCGGATGAGCCACCGCGCGGCGCGGTTTCAAGGATGGCGATCCCGTCGGCAAGGTCGAGCGCGGTGCGCAAGCTGTCGGCCAGCCGGGTTTCGAGCCCCTCGCGGACCACGATCCGGTCGACCACAACGTCGATGTCGTGGCGGAATTTCTTGTCGAGGCTCGGCGGGTCGTCAAGGTCGTGAAATTCGCCATCCACCTTCACCCGCTGGAAGCCCTGCTTGCGCAAGTCCAGCATGTCCTTGCGGTACTCGCCCTTGCGGTCGCGCACGATGGGGGCCAGCAGGTAGGCGCGCGTCCCCTCCTCCATGCCCATGATGCGGTCGACCATGTCCTGCACCTGTTGCGCCTCGATCGGCAGGCCGGTGGCGGGGGAATAGGGCGTGCCGACGCGGGCAAAGAGCAGCCGCATGTAATCGTAGATCTCCGTCACCGTGCCAACCGTCGAGCGGGGGTTCTTCGAGGTCGTTTTCTGTTCGATGGAAATCGCCGGCGAAAGGCCGCTGATATGGTCCACGTCAGGCTTTTCCATCATGTCGAGGAATTGCCGCGCATAGGCAGACAGCGATTCGACATAGCGGCGCTGCCCCTCGGCATAGATCGTGTCGAAGGCGAGGCTGGACTTGCCGGACCCCGACAGCCCGGTGATGACCACAAGCTGATCGCGCGGGATATCCACGTCGATGTTCTTGAGGTTGTGTTCGCGCGCGCCGCGCACCTCGATCTTCTTTGACTCGGCCATGCCTGCCCCCAAGGGTTGATCGGTTAACAGATAGTGGAGCGGCGCCGAGTCTCCAACCGAAATTTAAGAACATTGAGGGAACACGACGGGATCGCCACAGGACTGCCACCATATCGTGCGCTGCGGTGAAGGTTCGGCTTGAAACCCGAAGCGGAGCAATGTAATTGACCGTGACAATATTTATCCACAGGACTGCCCCATGTTCGGTTTCTTCTCCAATCCCGCCAATTCCGTTGCCTACGATCCCGGTGCGGCGGTGCGGGATGCGGCGACGGGCGCGATCACCGTGATCGACGTGCGCGACGGGGCCGAACTGCGCGCAACCGGCAGGGCAAAGGGCGCACTCCACGTTCCGCTTGCCACGCTGCGCATGAAGGCAGACCCGGCCAGCCCGGAACAATTGCCCGCCTTCCGGTCAGGCAAGCCAGTCGTGCTTTACTGTGCCTCTGGCGCGCGCTCGCAGATGGCGGCGCGGATGTTGCGCCAGATGGGGCTGGAGGAGGTCTACAACCTCGGTGGTCTGGCCGACTGGCAGCGCGCGGGCGGCCACATCGCCCGATAGGGCCAAGTCAACCCGCTCTAACGCATCGCTTTTCCTGTCGCTTCTCCTTGCCCTGCCCGTTTCGGCGCAGACGCGCGGCACCGCCTGGACGATCCTCGTGCTCGACGCGTCCGGGGCCCTGTGGGGCCAGATCGACGGGGTCAACAAGATCGTCATCGCCCGGCTGGGGATCGCGCCCGTGTTCCCTTCACGCTGACAGCCCCCTGAGGCGTCTTCACCGGGTAAGTCAGAACCGGGCAACAAGAAGCCCCCCCGGAGCGATGGCTTCGGGGGGGGGGGGGCATGTCGTCCGTGACAAGGCGTAGCGCCTACATGTGGATCGTGCGCCCGAACGCGTCGAGCGCGGCTTCGTGCATCATCTCGCTCAGCGTCGGGTGCGGGAAGACGGTCTCGAACAGGTCCTGTTCGGTGGTTTCCAGCTTTTGCCCGATCACGTAGCCCTGGATCAGTTCGGTCACCTCGGCGCCGATCATGTGGGCGCCCAGAAGTTCACCGGTCTTTTCGTCGAACACGGTCTTGATCAGCCCCTCGGGTTCGCCAAGCGCGATGGCCTTGCCGTTGCCGATGAACGGGAAGCGCCCGACCTTCACCTTGTGACCGGCCTCCTTGGCCTGCGCCTCGGTCAGGCCGACGCTGGCAACCTGCGGGTGACAATAGGTGCACCCCGCGATCGCGTTCGGCTTGACCGGGTGCGGTTTGCCGCCCGCGATCAGCTCCGCAACCATGACGCCCTCGTGGCTGGCTTTGTGCGCAAGCCACGGCGCGCCGGCGATGTCACCGATGGCATAAAGCCCCTCAACCCCGGTGCGGCAGTATTCATCCGTCACCACGTGGGTCCGGTCGACCTTGACGCCGAGCGCCTCCAGTCCCAGCCCCTCGACATTTCCGACAATGCCGACGGCGGAAATCACCGTGTCGAAATCGTGTTTCTCGACCTTCCCGCCGACCTCGATATGGGCGGTGACCTTCGCATCGGAGCGGTCGAGCTGCTTGACCATCGCCTTGGGCAGGATCTTCATGCCCTGCTTTTCAAAGGCCTTCCTGGCGAAGGTCGAGATGTCCTCGTCCTCCACCGGCAACACCCGGTCCATCACCTCGACCACCGTCGTGTCGGCGCCAAGCGTGCTGAAGAAACTGGCGAATTCGATACCGATGGCGCCCGATCCGATGACCAGAAGCTTTTTGGGCATATGCGGCGGTTGCAGGGCGTTCTTGTAGGCCCAGACGCGCTTGCCATCGGCCTCCAGCCCCGGCAAGTCGCGCGCCCGCGCGCCGGTGGCGAGGATGATGTTCCGGGCGGTCAGATCCTCGGTGCCCGTGTCGGTCTCGACCTTGACCTTGCCCTTGGCCGGGATCGTTGCCGAGCCCATGATAACCGTGACCTTGTTTTTCTTGAGGAGATGCCCCACCCCGCCGGACAACTGCTTGGCCACCCCGCGCGAGCGTTTGACGACGGCGTCGAGGTCGTAACCGATAGTCTCGGCCTTGAGTCCGAAATCCTTCGCGCGTTCCATCAGGTGAAACACTTCCGCAGATCGCAACATTGCCTTGGTCGGAATACAGCCCCAGTTCAGGCAGATCCCGCCCAGATGCTCGCGTTCCACGACGCAGACCTTCTGGCCAAGCTGCGCGGCCCGGATCGCCGCCACATACCCACCGGGTCCGGCCCCGACCACCACGATATCAAAAGATTGCGCCGCCACTGTGTTTCTCCTCCATTTCACATTTGTTCAGCGTTAAACTAATTTTCCGATCAGAGCAAGCTACGCTGCGAAACCCTGCCCTGCGCAGCACGCGGGACAACCGGCTCCAAAAATAAAGTTCAATGATTGAACTACTTTCATGTCGCCGCGCTGCGAGACTCCTCAAGCACCTTGCCATAGCCACCGGAGTCGAGGAAAGCCTGTTCCTTATCGGAGGTTCTGCGCCCAAGCGCGGCGTTGCGATAGGGAAAGCGCCCGAAGCGGCGGATGATTTCACGATGGGCAATCGCGTGCGGCAGACTGTCCTTGCCGTGATCACGCATTTTCCGGGCGTAGAGACGCACGGAATGGTCCTGATCGGGCAGGGCCTCGGAATGCATGAAGGGCAGGTAGAAGAATTGCCGCACCTGGCTGTCGAAACGGTCGTCCCATTTCTGCTTCAGCGCGTAGCAGGCTGCCGTCTTGGCCTTGTGGTCGGTGGCAAACGCCTTGGCGCTGCCACGGAACATGTTGCGCGGGAACTGGTCGAGCAGGATGATCAGCGCAAGCGCCTTGCGCGGATGGCTTGTCCACTGGTCAAGCTTGCCGTCGCGGCCTTCTTCCCAAAGCGCCTCGAAACGGCTGCGGATTTCTGCATCGAAGTCCGCGTCGTTTGCATACCATTTTGCCGGTCCGGCCTCGTCAAGCCAGAATGACAGGATGTCCTCGGTTCTCACAGTCATGGCAGGGGGTCCTCCTTATTACCTGTGTCTGCCGTCATCACGGGTCACTGGGGCTTTGTCAGTCTGCCGCGATCCCTTCCTCCTCGGTCAAGTCAGCCTCGGCCAGATCCTCGCTGGCTTCGGCGTATAGTTCCTGCGCGGTTTCAAGCGCAACGGGCGAAGCCGTCGGCATGATCGGCGCATAGGGCACGGCCTCGTAATCTTCGGCGCCTTCTGCATAGGCCGACTGGCGCCGCGTCATCCGCCAACCGCAATATACCGCCATGATGGACATTGCGACGACAAGGAACAACCAAAACCCTGATGGACCGGTGATTTGCATCATCCAGCCAAGCGTCGGAGGCCCGGCAATCGCGCCAAGCCCGTTGATGAAGACCAGCCCACCAGAGGCGGCGGCCATGTCCTCGACATCGAGATAATCGTTGGTGTAGGCGATCAGCAGCGCGTAGAGCGGCTGCGCCAGCCCGCCGGTCAGAAGCGCCGAGGCGATCAGGAACGCGAAGCGCTCGCCGAAGGCAAGCCCGCCAGTCGACGACAGCGCCCCGCCCGCCGCGACCAGAAAGATCAGCACCCGCCGATCCATCCGGTCCGACAGCCAGCCGATCGGGTATTGCAGCACCATGGCGCCCATGAAAAAAGCCGACACGAAGATCGAGATCTGCTGCACCGACAGCCCGGCCATGGTGCCGTAAACGGCGGCCATGCCGAACTGCGCCGAAAAGACGAATCCCAGCAGGATCATGCCGACAAAGCCAAGCGGCGACTTGCGGTAAAGCTGCATCAGGCTCATCGGGCGGGTGGTGTCGAAGGCGGGCGTCGGCGCCACCGCCAGCAGGATCGGCGCGAAGGACAGCGAGACGAGGACAGAGGGGATGATGAACAGGATGAAGCCCGAGGGATCGCCGAAATTGAGCAACCCCTGCCCCATGACCAGCCCCACCATCTGCACCATCATGTAGGCCGACAGTGCCTGACCACGGGTTTCGTTGGTGGCGGAATTGTTCAGCCAGCTTTCCGCCGTCACGTAGACGCCAGACAGCGAAAAGCCGATGATGACGCGCAGCGCCATCCAGGCGTAGGCATCGGTCAGCACCGGAAACAGGATCAGCGCCGCCGAGATGAACGACCCGAGCGCCGCGAACACACGCACATGCCCCACCCGCCGGATCATCCCCGGCGCAAGCCGGGATCCGAACAGAAAGCCGAGGAAATAGGCGGAGGCGATCAGCGACAACTGAAAGGTGCTGAACCCCTCGATTCCGCCGCGCACCCCCATCATGGAGCCTTGCAGCGAATTGCCGACCTGCAAGAGCATCAGCCCGAGAAGGATGGCCCACGCGCTTGCGATGACCTGTTTCATGGTGCTGCTCCACCTGCGACGTCTTTTTCACCACTATGACAGCGGGCGATCGGTCTCCACCGTCATTTTGCGACCTTCGGTATCAGACGATCGGTCTTTTGCGTCGGATTGCGGCAAAAGAAGCGACGCGTCGCCGTAGGAAAAGAAGCGGTAGGCTTGCGCCACGGCATGGGCATAGATCGCGCGGATCCGGTCTGTCCCCATCAGCGCCGAGACCAGCATCATCAGCGTCGACTTCGGCAGGTGGAAATTGGTCATCAGCCCGTCGGTGACGCGAAACCGATAGCCGGGGTAGATGAAGATATCTGTATCGCCCTGCCACGCGGTCATGGTTCCGTCTTCGGCGGCAGCGGTCTCGATCAGGCGCAGCGCCGTGGTTCCGACCGGGATGATGCGGCCGCCGGCGGCGCGGGTGGTGTTGATCTCCTGCGCGGCGGCCTGTGTCACCTCGCCCCATTCGGCATGCATCCGGTGCGTTGTCACATCCTCGACGGTGACCGGCAGGAAGGTGCCGGCGCCGACGTGCAGGGTGACGAAGGTCATCTCGACCCCGCGCGCCCTGAGCGCCGCGATCAGCCCCTCGTCGAAATGCAGGCTCGCCGTCGGTGCCGCGACAGCGCCTTGCCGGCGGGCCCAGATCGTTTGGTAATCCTCCCGGTCCTGCGCATCGGGGGGGCGTTTGGCGGCAATGTAGGGCGGCAGCGGCATCGCGCCCGCGGCATTGAGCGCGGCGTCGAAATCCTGACCCGACAGGTTGAAGCGCAGGCGCAGCCCGCCTTTCAGCCCCACCACATCGGCCGAAAGCGCGTCGCTGAACACCGCCGTCTCGCCCGGTGCCAGCTTGCGCAGCGGCTTGGCGAGCGCCGACCAGTTGCCATCGGCCTGCGGTTCCAGCAGCGTCACCTCGATGCGCGCCGAAACGCGCCCCTGCGCGCTGTCGCGCCAGCGCTGCCCGGTCAGCCGCGCCGGGATCACCTTCGTGTCGTTGAGGATCAACCGGTCGCCCGGATGCAACAGGTCTGGCAAGTCGCGGACATGCAGATCTTCTATAAGTTTTTCGCCCGCGTGCAGCAGTCGGGCCGAGGAGCGGGGCCGCGCCGGCCGCGTTGCGATCAGCCCTTCGGGCAGCTCGAAATCGAAGTCATCCAGTTTCATTGCGCAAGCTCCGGTGGCGGGCGGCGAAAGATTTCCCGAAAGATGCCGGGGGTGAAGACCGACAGCGGGTTGACCGACACGGCGCTATTCTCGGGCGTGCCGGTCAGGCGATAGGTAAAGCCGAAAAGCCCCTCGTGCCGTGTGCCGAAAAGCCCCCCCATCATACCGTTGACGATGTAGAAGGGCGAGACCACGCCCTCGAAATCGAGAAACCGGCGGGCGATATCGTAGGTTCCGTCCAGCGACAAGCCCATGGCCGGACCAATCGCCGTGCCCTCCTGGATCGCCACCTGTCCGGGCGAAAGCGAAAAGGCCGCGCGCACCTCGCCCAGGGCAACGCCCTCGCCACTGGCCAGCTGGTCGAGCAGCCCGACAACCGACACCGCGTTCAGCAATTCGGCGAAGGCCGGCGCGTCGCGCAGGCGCGGGTTGTCTATGGTCATAAGGCCGGAATACCGCCCCTGCCCCGGCAACGGTCGCAAGATCAGGTCAAGCGCGCCGCCGTAGGAATTGGGATAGATCCCCGCCGCCCGCAACACCGCGCCGCCATCCTCCGACCGCAGGCGCAGCGCGGTGCCATCGGCCTCGCCCGAAAGCGTGCCGGTGACCGGCACTTCGCCGCCGACCCGCCCCCGAAAGCTGCCGCCCACCGGACGGCCCGACAATTCCGCAGTCAGGTCGGTCAGGAAAATCGTGTCGGTGATCTCAAATCGGTCGAGCCGCAGCGACAGCGGCAGCGGATCACCGCTTCCGTCAGCGCCCCCGGTCGGCATGCCGCGCATATCGGCACGGCCGCCTGTGATGGTCAGCCGCGCATCCCGCCCCTGCCCGATCAACGCTCCGGTCACGTCCAGCCAGTCGCCGAGCCGCAGCCGTTCGATCCGCAACCGGTCGAACGCGCCAGGGCCATCCAGCGCCACCGACCCGGTCAGCGACAGGCCCGCGCCCGCGATGTCCAGCTGCGTAACCTGCGGCTCGGGGCCGAGCGTGATCTCCGCCGCCAGCCGCCCGGTTTCGGCGGCAGGCAGCGACCAGCCAAGCGCCGGCAGCGACAGCGACAGCCCCGCGAGGTCAGATTGCAGCGACAGGCGCGGCGGCGTATCCGGGGCAAGCGCAAGCGTGAACGCCGCCGCGCCGCGCCCGCCCAGCATGTCCTCGGGCAGCCGCAATCCGAACCCGGCAAGCGCCTGCGGTGTCAGCACGGCCTGCCCCTCCACAGTGCTGGCAAGGGGGCTTCCGGGGCCAAGCGCGCGCGACCAGGTGGCGTCGAGCCGCATCCCGTCGAGCCGCGCCGGGCCGCCGATGGACAAACGTGCATTATCGGCCCGAAGGCGCAAGGCGGCGGCGCGCAGGACGCGCCCCGGCACAAGCTCTTCCGACACCACATCCCGAAGCTGCGCGTCGACCCCGAAGGTCAGGTCGGCGGGCCTGATCCGGGGCTGCATCACCATGTCGACGGTCGCGGCGATCCTTGCCTCGCCGCGTGCGACCGTCGCGGGGTTCTGCCCGAAGCGATCGAGCAGCGTGAAAGGCTCGGCTGCGATCAGCGTCAGGGCAGAAGGGATCGCGCCCGCGATATCAAGGTCCAGAGTAGCGGGGGAGTGGCGTCGCCGCGTGTCGTGGATACGCATGACCGACCCCGCAAGGTCCAGCCGGCCACCATCGGGCGCGATGACATGCCCCTCGTGCAACACGATCGACACCCGGTCGTGGCTGATATCGAGGTAACCCCGCCCGCCCTCGACCGGCGCCATACCGCGGATCGCGTGCACCTCGGCCCCGTCGAAATCGAAGGTCAGGGCGACTTGCGGCGCCTCACCGGGGGTCAGGCGCAGACCGGAATGCAGGCTGGTGATCGCGCCAGCAACAACGCGCTCCTCGATCCAGGCGCGGGTATTGGGCAGAAGGTCCACTGGCCAGAACGCCGGCACGCGGGTGCCGTCAAGACTGGGCACTTCGGTATCGAGGCGAACCGAAAGCCCCGCCTCCTCGGCGGCGACACGTCCGCGCGCGCTCAGGTGCAGCCCGTCATCGAACAGAACCGCCTGCCCGAAGTCCACCGCAACCACCGGTTCTAGCTGTAGCCGGAAATCCAGCGCTCCACCGGCAAAACGCAATGGCGCCGCGAACATCCCCGGCGGATCGGCGGTGATATCGTCGATCTCAAGCTGCGTCAGGTAGACCGGGCCGTCAAGCAGCGTCGCGTGGCCGCTGATCCGCGCCGACAGCGACGGGGCCTCGACCAGAAACTGCTCGATCCACATGCGCGCGGTGGTGGCGTCGTAATCGAAGGCCAGCGACATCGAGGTCAGCGGCAGCGGCACCACCCCGCCGCCCGGCACGATCTGGCCTTCGGCCACGTCAAGCGTGCCCGAAAGTGTCCCGAACCGACCATCGTCGAACAGAACGGTGCGAAGCTGCCCCGAAAGCGGCGCATCGACCAGCGTCAGCCACGCCAACGCATCCGAGGCGACCGCCACGTCGCGGCTGTGCAGGTTCTCGAAGCGGGCGTTGAAAGCGGTCTGCCCCAGTTCGGCGAAGCGGGTGAAGGTCAGGTCGAGCGCGCTTTCGGCACGCCCGGTCAACTGCCCTCCGACCGACAGTGTCAGGCTATCGCCCTGCGGGATCAGCGACAACTCCGCCGAGTCGATGCGCAAGGTCTCACCGCTCCGGGACTCCTCGATCAAAACGGTCAAACCGTCCCCCGAAACCCGTTCCAGCGCCGAGAAGACCGGGTCGGCGAACATGCGGTCGATGCCGGCGAGCGTTTCGGCCAGATCGCGGGGCGCGCCGGTTTCCGCGCCGGTCACGTCGAGATCGAGACGGCCATCGGCGTTGCGCCGAATGCGCAGCCCCGCCCCCCGCAACGCCACTTGCCGCGGACGGATCTCGCCCTGCAACAGGCTTGCGCGGTCCAGTTCCACATCGAGAATCGGCAGGACGACGCGGTCGCCTCCCCCCTCGCTGAGCCGCATGTCGGAAAAACGGATGCGCGGCATTAGCCGCCCGCGCGACAGCGACAAGCCGATTTCGCCGATGCTTACCTCACCGCTGGGCATATTGTCAGCGATCACCGCCTCGATACGGGCCCGAAAGACGTCCGACAGGGGGATTGGCAGGCCATCCGGCGGGAAGGCGAGGTAAAGCACCCCGCCGGCGCAAAGGATCAGCAGCAGCGACACCCCCCGCAGGCAGCCGCGCAGCGGACGCCAGCGCCGGGGTCTTGGCGGCTGCGGGTCGGGGCCGGGTTGGGACATGTTGGCAAGGCTCGATCGGGCTGGATTGCGCGGACGTTTCAGGCTTTATCTTCGTCGCAATACGCCTAGTTTGCAAATAACAACAAGAAGACCCGCCAACCACATAAGAGGCCCGACATGATCGAGCAAGGCGAGACCGCCCCCGACTTCACCCTGCCCCGCGATGGCGGCGGCGAAACATCGCTGTCATCGCTGAAAGGCGGGCCAGTGGTGCTTTACTTCTACCCGCGCGACGACACGCCGGGCTGCACCACCGAGGCCAATGACTTCACCGCCCTGCTGCCCGATTTCACCGCCGCAGGCGCAACCGTGATCGGGGTGTCGAAGGACAGTGTCGCCAAGCACGAGAAATTCATCGCCAAGCACGATCTTGGCGTGATCCTTGTCTCGGATGCCGAGGCCGACCTGTGCGAGCGCTATGGCACATGGGTCGAAAAGAACATGTATGGCAAGAAAAGCATGGGCATCCAGCGCGCCACGGTCCTGATCGACGCCGAGGGCCGCGTCGCCCGCGTCTGGCCCAGGGTGAAGGTGTCCGGTCACGCGGCGGAGGTGCTTGAGGCGGTAAAGGCGCTGTGACGCCGGCAACGCGGACGGGGATCGCAAAAGCCCGCTGAAACCGCCCTTCCGCGAAGAAAAACGCGCAAAAGCCCGCCCCTTGCCCGATGTCTACGGGGGCTGGAGCCGGTCGCCGGGAGCGGCGCATCTGCGCCTCAAATAGGCGAAAAGCCGCCAAGTTTGGTCGCAAAATGCTCGATTTATCCACAAGCTCGGGGAAAAGCGTTTGAGCGACAGGTGGCTTTGTCCTAAGCCTTTGGATGTCGGTGCCGCCTCTTGGGGACAAAGGGGCGCCCGTGGACGTGACAAGGGCAATGGGGCAAAGAGACGTGAAAACACGCCTGACCAACCGTATCAACGGGGTTCTCAACCGCTATCTTCCCGAGCAGCGGCTTTTTCTGAAATCCGACAAGGGCATGCGCTACGTGCGTCTGCGTCCCGCCACACAAGCGGTGATGCTGACCGGGTCTTCGCTGTTTCTGGGCTGGACGGTGATCGTGACAGCGATCTTCCTGATCGACTCCATCAGTTCGGACGGTGTGCGCGAACAGGCCGAGCGGACGCAACTGGCCTATGAACAGCGCCTGAACGCGATATCGGATGAGCGCGACACCCGCGCCGCCGAGGCGCAGGCCAGCCATGACCGGTTCGCTGTTGCAATGAGCGAGGTGTCGGCCATGCAGTCGCGGCTTCTGGCGTCCGAGGAACGCCGGCGGGAGCTGGAAACGGCGGTCGAGGTGATCCAGACCACCCTGCGCCGGGTCATGGCCGAACGCGATGAGGCGCGGGACCGCGTCGTGGCGCTGCAATCCGAGACCGAGGCCGATACCGGGTCCGCGCAAACCGCCGCCGAACGGCAACGGGAGCTTGAGCGCACCGTCGATTACCTGACGCAGGCACTTGGCCGCGCGGCGGATGAACGCGACGACGCAGTCGTCTTCGCCAATGCCGCCGAGGACGAGATCGACGAACTGGAATTTACCCAAGCCCTCGCCGACGAGCGCAACGAGCGGATTTTTGCCCAGATCGAGGAGGCGGTTCAGATGTCGATGACGCCGCTCGAAAGCATGTTCGAGGCGGCGGGCCTGTCGCCCGACACGCTGGTCAGCCAGATGCGCGCCAGCTACGATGGTCAGGGCGGACCGTTGATGCCGATCACCATGTCTTCGCGCGGCGAAGATCCCGACCCGATCTCGATCCGCGCCAACGAGGTTCTGGCCCAGCTCGATTTGATGAACCTGCACCGTATGGCCGCGGAAAGCTTACCTTTTTCGCGACCCCTCTTTGCCAATTACCGGCTGAGTTCCAGCTTCGGATACCGCAGCGATCCGTTCAACGGAGGCCGCCGGTTGCATAGCGGCATCGACATGGCCGGTGCGCATGGCACCCCGATCCACGCCACCGCTGACGGGGTGGTCAGCTTTGCCGGACGCCAGAGCGGTTACGGCCTGATCGTGGTGATCGACCACGCCTTGGGGTACGAGACCCGCTACGCCCATATGTCGCGGATTCGCGTCACCCAGGGTCAAAGGGTCTCGCGCGGGGACCGGATCGGTGATATGGGAACCACCGGACGGTCGACGGGGCCCCATCTTCACTATGAGGTTCGCACCGGTGATACGCCCCGCAACCCCATGAACTATATCACGGCAGGTAGAAATGTTTTCTAAATCGAAGATCAATGAACCCGGCCACAAGCCGGCCGGTGACGCAGATAAAAGAGCCGAGACCGCAGCAGGCGCCGCCAAGACAAGACCCGCGGACGATTCTTCCATGCCCCTGACACACGCGCCCAAGTCGAAAGCCCCCGCATCGGTTCTCAGCACCGATCTGACGATCACCGGCAATCTTCGCACCACCGGCGATATCCAGGTGGAAGGCACCGTTCAGGGCGATATCCGCGCGCACCTTCTGACGGTCGGCGAAGGCGCCACCATCGAGGGTGAAATCGTGGCCGATGATATCGTCGTGACCGGTCGGGTCGTGGGAAAGGTGCGCGGGCTGAAGGTGCGCCTGACCTCTACCGCGAAGGTCGAGGGTGACATCATCCACAAGACCATCGCGATCGAAAGCGGCGCCCATTTCGAAGGCTCCGTGCAGCGTCAGGAAGATCCGCTTTCGAATGGCGGCACCCGGAGGGCGGCGCCGGCAGCCGCGCAACCGGGCGCACAGCAGCAAACCGCCGCACGGCCGCAAGCCGCTGCCGCAAAAGGCAATGGCCCCGCCGAGGGTTGATCCTTTCGACCGGCACGCATAGCACGGCCCCGCGCTTCGCGCCGGGGCCGTTTTTCATGCACGCTCAGTCATGGTCCAGCGCATGGCGATAGATATGCCAGCTTGCATGCCCGAGCACCGGCAGCACGACGAGCAGCCCCAACAACGCCGGCAGCATCGCCACGAACGTCAGCACGGCGATCACCAGCCCCCACGCGATCATGACCTTCGGGCTGCGCTTGACCACGGCTATGGAGGTCAGCATCGCAGTGACGAAGTCCAGCTCCTTGTCGAGAAGCAGCGGCAACGAGATCACTGTCATGCAAAACAGCACGAAAGCGAAGGCCGCACCGAACGCGGTGCCGACCAGCAGCATCAACAGCCCCTCGGGTTGCAGCAGGTAAGCGTAGCTCGACGAGACGTTCGTCAAGGCGGACGGTCCGATGAACAGCGCGAACAGCATATGCGCGAAGAAGGACCAGAACAGGAAATAGACAATGATCACCCATGACATCATCGGCAATTGCCGCAGTCGCTGGCGCCAGACCACGCCGAAGATGTCGTTGCGCCGCCAATCCGACTCGCCCGCATCGAGCCGCCGCGACACCTCGTAGAGGCCAACGGCCAGGAACGGTGCGATCAGCGGGAAACCGACGGTGAACGGCAGCGCAAGCCAGGCTTGCCCCGTGACGAAAAGAAACAGGTAGATCAGCCAACCGCCGACCACGTAGATCAGCGAAAAGAACAGCCCCATCATCGGCTTGCGCCGGAAATCCTGCCAGCCCGCCGTCAGCGCCGCCCGGATATCGCCCATCGTCATGGTTCTGAGATCGGGCACCTTGGACGCTTCGGGCAGAATGTGGCTTGCGTCGCTCATACCTGGTCCTCCGTTGCGCGATGGTACGCAAGGTCGGTTGCCAGTGCCAAGCAAAACTGGACCGGTGCGTCAGTCGATGACAGTGACGCTGTAGGATATTGCGACGTCCCCACCCGGCGGCAGCGTGATCGCGCCGGGGCGCTTTGCCATGTCCCGGCCGTCGCCCGGACGCGGCGGCATGCCGTGCCATGGTTCGATGCACAGGAACGGCGCTCCGGGTTTCTGCCAGATGCCGAGATTCGGGGTGTTGTGGAAGGTGAAGCGCAGGGCGGGGCCGCCTTGCGCCGCGAAGATCAGGCCATCGCCGACGCCCTCGGGAAAGATCATCGCATCGTCGTCGAAAAGCGACGGCTCAAGCGTCAACCGCCCGTCGAGGAAGGGCGAGGGCAGCAAGCCGGGGCGCAACAGACCGTCCTGAAGCCGCGCCAGAACGGGCGCGGCCTTGGTGTCCAGGGTGATGTGATGCGCTCTCCCCCCGGCCCCCGGCAACGGCCACAGGACGGCGGGATGAAACCCGATCCCGAAACAGGACGGCCGGTCGTCGCTGTTGTGAACCTCCGCCCGGCAGGTCAGGGTTGCGCCTTCGACCTCGTGGGTCAGCCGCAACCGGAAGGCGCGCGGGAAGGCGGCGAGGGTCTCTCTGCTGTCGGTCAATTCGTGGGTAACGCTGTTGCCGGTGACGGCAACGCGCCGAAACAGGCGGCGCCGGGCAACCCCGTGCTTTTGCATGGGATACGTCCGGCCATCCATGACGATCCTGTCGTCCGGGGCCTGTCCGACGATCGGAAACAGGATCGGCGCCCGCCCCGTCCACCACGCAGCGTCGCCGTGCCACAGCCAATCGCGCCCGTCACGCGTTTGCATGCGCTGCATCTCGGCCCCGAGGTCGGACACCGTGACGCTGAGGGCGGCGCTTTCGATCAGGGTGACATCAGGCTCGGCCATGGGGTGTCCTTTCAGGTCTGTGTGGCGTCAGTCCTCGCCCCGCGCGCCGGCGCGGCTCTTTCCGGCCACGTCCTGCGCCAGGACCGACCCCATCAGCCCGTCGAGATCGCCGTCGAGCACGCCCTGCGTGTCCGAGGTCTCGAACCCGGTGCGCAAGTCCTTGATCATCTGGTAGGGCTGCAACACGTAGGACCGGATCTGGTTGCCCCAGCCGGCATCGCCCTTGGCATCGTGGGCGGCGTTGATATCGGCGGTGCGCCGATCAAGCTCCATCTGGTAGAGCCGCGATTTCAACGCCTTCATCGCGATGTCGCGGTTCTGGTGCTGCGACTTTTCCGAACTGGTCACCACGATCCCGGTCGGCATGTGGGTGATGCGCACCGCCGAGTCTGTGGTGTTGACGTGCTGCCCGCCCGCGCCCGAGGACCGGTAGGTGTCGATGCGGATATCGTTGGGATTCACCTCGATCTCGATATTGTCGTCCACCACCGGGTAGGCCCAGACCGAGGAAAACGAGGTGTGGCGCCGGGCGGCGCTGTCATAGGGGCTGATCCGCACCAGCCGGTGGACGCCGGATTCCGATTTCAGCCAGCCATAGGCATTATGGCCGGTAATCTTGTAGGTCGCCGACTTGATCCCGGCCTCTTCGCCCGGACTTTCGGCCTGAAGCTCTACCTCGTAGCCCTTCTTCTCGGCCCAGCGGACATACATCCGGGCCAGCATGTTGGCCCAGTCGCAGCTTTCGGTGCCGCCGGCGCCGGCGTTGATTTCAAGGAACGTGTCGTTGGCATCCGCCTCGCCATCGAGCAGCGCCTCCAGCTCCTTGGCGGCGGCGGTCCTTTCAAGCGCCGCAAGCGCAGCCTCGGCCTCCGACACGATTTCCGCGTCGCCCTCGGCCTCGCCCATCTCGATCAAGTCGACATTGTCGTTGAGGCCGGTTTCGATGAACTTGTAGGTGCTTATCTTGTCGACGAGCGCCTGCCGGTCGCGCATCAGCTTTTGTGCCTTGTCAGGGTCGTTCCACAGGTCGGGGTCCTCGACACGGGCGTTGAATTCCTCCAGCCGGTGATCCGCCGTATCCAGATCCATCCTTTGGCCCAAAAGGGACAGCGAGGACTTGATCTTCTCGATTTGGCTCTGGGTTTCGGCCCGCATGGTCTGCTCACTCGGCTTTTGTCATTGTAATGCTACCGGATGTAATCCAGCGTTTGTCGCACTGCAAGCGTGCGGCGCGCGGCCCCGAAATCGGCAACGATATCCGCCCCGGTGTCAGTAAAGCCCGCCCGAGGTCAGCTCCCCGAAGCCGGTGCCGACCGGCACGCGGGCGTTGCCGCCGGTGGACGTCTCGACCGTGCCGCCACCGTCCCGCCCGACAGAATCGCCATCGACGATGTCGCCGTTTGCCCCGTCTTCCAGCCCGACGGCGAACATCGGCAGGTTGCTGCCCATTCCAAAGCCACCATCGACAACCGAAAGCATGCCGAAGAATGGCTCCTCGCCCTGCCGGAAATACTCGTAGACCACTCCGGGGCCCTGCGCCCCGGCCTCCAGTCGCTGCCCGGATTGGCGGTCGATCGGGTAGAACTGGCCGCCCGGTGGCACCGTGAATTCGCCGGCGCCGTATTCGTCGATCGCCTCGCGCATGAACTCCACGAAGACCGGGCCGCACATGGCCCCGCCCGAGGCCCCGCGCCCGAGGGGGCGCGGCACATCGTAACCGATGTAGCAACCGGCCACGATGGTGTTGGTGAAGCCTGTGAACCAGACATCGCGGGCTTCGTTGGTGGTGCCGGTCTTGCCGGCGATCGGCACGCCCAGCCCGGCATTTCCGACGGTGCCGGCGGCTGTCCCGCGCTCCACCACGCCGCGCATCATGGACGTCAGCTGATAGGCGGTGATCGCGTCGATCACCCTTTCGCGGTTCGACAGGATGCTTGGCGCCTGCCCTTGGGGCAACTGCGAGCGTCCACAATCCTGGCATATGCGCTGGTCATGCTGGTAGACCGTGCTGCCAAAGCGGTTCTGAACCCGGTCGACCAGTGTCGGCTCCACCCGCTCGCCGCCATTGGCGAACATGGCATAGGCGCTGACGATGCGCAGAAGCGTCGTTTCCTGCGACCCGAGCGCGTTGGCAAGGTAGGGCTGAAGCGTGTCGTAGACACCGAAACGCTCCGCGTAGCGCGCGACGGTGCCCATTCCCACGTCCTGCGCAAGACGCACCGTCATCAGGTTGCGCGACCGCTCGATCCCGGTGCGCAGGGGCGCCGGCCCGAAGAAGTCGTTGGAGGCATTGCTCGGCCGCCAGATGCTTTCGCCGGTATCGACCTCGATCGGCGCGTCGAGCACGATGGTGTTCGGGCTGTAGCCGGAATCGAGCGCTGCGGCATAGACGAAGGGCTTGAAGCCCGACCCCGGCTGCCGCGTTGCCTGCGTGGCTCGGTTGAAACTGGAATACTGGTAGGAAAAGCCGCCCTGCATGGCCAGCACACGGCCCGTATTGACATCCATCGCCGCGAAGCCGCCCTGCACCTCGGGGATCTGACGCAGCGACCAGCGCTGAAAACCGCCGTTGCCGTCGGTGATTGCGCGCACGTGCACGACATCGCCCACCTCCAGCAGATCGCCCGCAACCTGCGCCCGGTCGCCACGATTGCCGTCTGCACCGACAGGCCGGGCCCAGGTCACGTCCTCGGGCGGGATCCAGTGGCCATCCGTGTCATCCTCGACCCCCTCGATCCCGATCCGGGCATGGGTGTTGCCCACCTCCAGAACCACGGCGACGCGCCAGCCGTCGATATCGCGCGGGATGGTCACATCGTCCAGCAGGTCGCGCCAGCCTTCCTCGCCGGCCTCGGCAAGCGCGTCGGCGGGGATCGTTGCCAGCGGCGCGCGCCACAAGCCGCGGTCGCGGTCATAGCGTTCCAAACCCCGGCGCAGCGCCCGCTCGGCGGCCCGTTGCAGGCTGTCATCCATCGTCGCGCGCACCGTGTAGCCGCCCGAAAAGAACTCCTCTTCGCCGAAATCGCGCGATAGCTGGCGGCGGATCTCGTCGGTGAAATAGTTGCGCGGCGGAAATCGCGAGCGGAAGGGTTCGATATCCCCGCCCTGCACGGTTTCCAGCGGCGCGGCCTGCGCCGCCTCCGTCTCGGCCTCGCTGAGGTAGCCGTTCTGGAACATCTCGCGCAGCACGTAGTTCCGGCGGCTGACCGCGCGGTCATGGTCGCGCACCGGGTGCAGGTTCGACGGCGCCTGCGGCAAGGCCGCGAGGTAGGCTGCCTGTTCGGGGCGAAGATCGGCGAGATCTGCGTTGAAATAGGTCTGGGCTGCGGCGGCCACGCCATAGGAGTTCTGGCCGAGGAAGATCTCGTTGAGGTAAAGTTCCAAGATCCGCTCTTTCGACAGGCTTTGTTCGATCCGCGCGGCGAGGATGATCTCGCGAATCTTGCGCTCGATGGTGCGCGATCCGTCGAGCAGGAAGTTCTTCATCACCTGCTGGGTGATCGTCGAGGCTCCACGCACATTGCGCCCGCGCGATTGCACGGCCTCAAGGAACGCGGCGGCGATGGCGCGCGGATCATAGCCGCCGTGCTCCCAGAAATTGCGGTCTTCGGCGCTGATGAACGCATTCGCCACAACCGGCGGTATTTCCTCGTAGGCAGCGAAGATGCGCCGCTCGGCGGCAAACTCGTCCATGATCGCGCCTTCACGTGAATAGATCCGGCTGATCGTGGCGGGGGCGTATTGCGCCAGTGTCTCGTGTCCGGGAAGGTCGCGCGCGTAAGAGAAGATGACGCCGCCCACGATCAACGCCCCCATGAAGAGCGAGTTGGTCAGGAAGGTGAAAATCCCTCCCAGAAACGAGAAAATGAATCGGATCATGCCCGTGCTCTCCAATAGCGTGGTCGCCTTATAGGCCGCGCGGGGCGGGGGGTCAAAAGCCGACCGGTCACGAAGGCGGGTTTTCGCGGGCGCCCGGCGTCGCCGACATAGGCCGAGGAAAGCCCGCACCGGGCTTGAGGAGGCCGCGCGCCTAGCGCTCGGGCGGGATCGCGTAGGTCATCGAGGCGCGTGCCACCGGAGCCGCCTCGCCCTCGGAGAAGATCAGGCAATCGCCCACCGCAAGGCTGCGCCCCAGTTTCAGCAGCCGCGCCTCGCAGGTCAGGTCCGACCCTGCGGCCGGTTTGCGCATGAAATCCATCGAGATATTCGTCGTCACCGCCAGTGCCTTCGGCCCGATCATCGCCAGCACCGCAAGGTAGATCGACACGTCGGCCAGTGCGAACATCGACGGCCCCGAGATCGTGCCACCGGGGCGCAGGTGGCGATCATCGACGTTCAGCCGCACCCGCACTGTCATCTCGTCCACGTCGAGAATGTCGAAATCCGCCGCCACCTGCGGAAATTCCGCCGCCATGAAGTTGGCCAGCGCCGATTTGTTCATCGCCAGTGCCATTGCCCTGCCCCTCCTTTTGGTCGTAGGGTTCACTCGAAACGAGATGAATGGCAAGGGAGGCTGGCATGGCCGAGGACATTCTGCTGCGCGAGGATCTGGGCCCCGTCACCCGGCTGACGATGAACAGTCCCGGCGCGCTCAACCCGCTGTCGGACGCGATGCTGGAGAAGCTCAAGACCACGTTCAGCGACCTGATGGCGGAGTCGGCGCAAAGGGTCGTGATCCTGCGCGGCGCCGGCAAGGCCTTCTGCGCCGGCCATGACCTCAAGGAGCTGCGCGCCAAGCGCGCCGCGCCCGACAAGGGCGCCGCCGAACTGCGCGAGCTGTTCACCCGCTGCTCGGAGGTGATGCAGATGATCCCGCGCATGCCGCAGCCGGTGATTGCCGAGGTTCACGGTATCGCCGCAGCCGCGGGATGCCAGCTTGTCGCCGCCTGCGACATGGCCGTCGCCGCCGACGACACGCGTTTCGGGGTGAACGGGGTCAATATCGGTTTGTTCTGTTCGACGCCGATGGTGGCGCTTTCGCGCAACATCCCCCGCAAGTCCGCTTTCGAGATGCTGACCACGGGCCGCTTCGTGCTGGCCAACCGCGCGATGGAGCTTGGCCTGATCAACAAGGCGGTGCATGCCGACCGGCTGGAAGAGGAAACCATGACCCTTGCCACCACCGTCGCCGACAAACTTGGCAGCGCGGTGCGCATCGGCAAGCGCGCCTTCTACGAGCAGATCGAGATGCCGCTCGACAAGGCCTACGACTATACCGGCGCGGTGATGGTCGAGAACATGCTTGAGGACGATACCGCCGAGGGCATCGCGGCCTTCCTCGAAAAGCGCAAGCCGGGCTGGGCGGCGGAATAAAGCGGAATAAGGCGGAATAAGGCTTGGTTGGCGCTGCCGACATCTGACACGATGAGCGACAGCCAATCTGGCCATGCGGGCATGGAAGGACCGATTGCGAGCCGCACATCGCCGTGCCACAGTGACGCCGTGCGGCGGTGCCGCGGTGCCGCGTCGATGCTCGCGTCGGTTGCGCGCCGGCCCGGACTCCAGGATGCTGGCGAACCTCACGCGGACCGATCTGCGCGACGTCGCTCAGCCCGCCAGCCGCAGCGCAAGGGCCAGGCTGACAAGAATCAGCGCCAGCGCCAGCACGATCATCGCCGGCACGCCGCCCGCTGACAGCACCATCGCCCCCAGCACCGGCGCCACCGCCCCCGCCAGAAGCGCCGGGATCTGGATGGTGCCGGCAATCGCGCCATAGCCCGCCGGCCCCATGACATCGGCGATCAGCACCGGGCGCAGGATCGTCATCACCCCGATCGCGCCGCCCTGCACCACCGCGAAGGCAAAGATTGCCTGCGGCGCCAGCCCGGCCAGCCAAAGGCAACCGATGCCGACGCCCATGCCGAGAAATGTCAGCTGCGCCGCCGCCATCGTTCCGAGTCGTGCCTCATAGCGCATCAGCACCAGACGCCCCGCCACCTGCGCCGGCCCGATGACCGAGGCGGCTGTTACCGCCAGCCGCTGCGGCGCGCCACGCTCGGTAAAGATCGGCACCGCGAAATTGACCAGCATCCAGTGATTGAGCGCGATCAGCGAAAAGATTGCCGCCAGCATCCAGAACCGCCCGGTGCGCAGCGCCTGCACCCATGTACCCTTGTCCGAAGTGCGCTGCATCGGCGGCTCGCCGTCGCGGCGCAGGATCTCGGTGCCCCACCAGACCAGCGGCAGCACCAATGCGGCCATGGTGAAGGCGGCCACCCAGACCGCGCCGCGCCAGCCGATCATGTCGGACAGCAATGCACCGGCCGGGAACGCGAGGGTGGAGGCAAAGCCCGCCACCAGCGTCACCCGCACGATGGCGGCGCGCGCGGCAAAGGTCAGCCGCCGGATGAGGAAGGCGAAACAGGTCTCGTAAAGGCTCGCCGCCTGCGCCAGCCCGATCCCGGCCCAGGCCACGAGGTAATGCCCCTCGCTTTGGCCCACGGCGAGCCCTGCCAGCGACACCGCACCAAGGATGGCGCCGGCCAGCATCACCTCCGGTCCGCGGCCAAGGTCCACCGCGCGCCCCATCAGCGGCGCCAGTGCGGCGGCGATGCCGATGGCAATGCCGGGGCCAAGCGCCAGCAGGCGCCGGTCCCAGCCCAGATCGGCCTCCCACGCCAGGATCAGCGCCGCAAAGATGTAGTAGAGGCAGGCATAAGACAGCGTCTGCGCCACGGCGAGCATCCAGACACCGGGGCCGCGCGCGGCCGTTTCCGACCGCTCCGCCATCTCAGACTCCGTAGATCGCGCCAAACTTGGCGTCGAGATAATCGAGCAGCGGTTCCTCGCTCACAGGCGCGCGCGCGGCGCGTTCCACAACCTCGCGCGGTTCGAAAAGCCCGCCATGGCGCTGCACGTTTCTTGCCATCCAGCCGGTCGCGCCGGACAGGTCGCCCTTGGCCATCTGCGCATCGACATCCGGGACATCCTCGCGCAGCGCGCTGAACAGGCAACCGGCATAGACATTTCCCAGCGTATAGGTCGGAAAATAGCCGAAAAGGCCCACCGACCAGTGCACATCCTGCAACATCCCGTGCGATGGCCTGTCCACCGCGACGCCGAAATCAGCGGCAAACCTGTCGTTCCAGGCTGCCTCCAGGTCGCCGACCTCCAGATCGCCCGCGATCAGCGCGCGTTCAAGGTCGAAGCGCAGCAGGATATGCAGGTTGTAATGCACCTCGTCGGCCTCGGTGCGGATATGGCCCGAATGCACCCGGTTCACGGCGGCGTGGAAGGCATCCGCATCCCCGACATTCAAATCGCCGAAGGTCTCGCGCATCTTGCCGAAGAGCCAGCCGGTAAAGGCGCGGCTGCGGCCAATCTGGTTCTCGTAGGATCGGCTCTGGCTTTCATGCACCCCCATCGACACGCCCTGCCCCAGAACGCTCAGCCGGTAGTCGGGGTCGATATGCAGCTCATAGCAGCCATGCCCGACCTCGTGGATCGTGGAGTAGAGGCAACCCAGCGGCTCGGCCTCGTCCACCCGCGTGGTGATCCTCACGTCGTGGCCGGAACCGGAACTGAACGGATGCACCGCCTTGTCGATCCGGCCGTGGGTGAAGTCGTATCCGAAAAGCCTGGCGATCTCAGCCGACAGCGCCAGTTGCCTGTCCTCGGGAAAATGGCCCTTCAGTAGCTCGGGCGCCACGCCGCTGTCCATGATCCGCCCGCGCAGGTCCACCAGCCGCGGCCGCATGCGCGAAAAAAGCGCCTCGATCTCAGCCCCGGTGATGCCCGGCTCGTAATCCTGCAACAGCGCGTCGTAGGGATCGGCCCCGCCGGCAATCGCGGCAGCCTCTTCCCGGCGCAGCCGCAGGATCTCGGCCAGCGTCGGCAGGAAGGCGGAAACATCCTCGTTTGCCCGCGCCTCGGCCCAGAGACCTTGCGCGCGCGATGTCGCCCTGGCCAGTGCCTTCGCCAGGTCGGCGGGCACCTTGGTGGCGCGCTCGTAATCACGCCGGACAAGGCGCAGGTTTGCGCGTGCCACATCATCCGCAGGCTCTGCCGATCCCAGCCAATCGCCGACACGCGGATCGGTGCGGCGGCCATGCAGCACGCTTTCCATCGCCGCCATCTCTTCCGACCGCTGGTCAGCCGCGCCGCGCGGCATCACGGTTTCCTGGTCCCATCCCAGCCGCCCGGCGACCTGCGCCAGGGCCTGCGTGTCGCGCTGGAACGCGATCAGATCGTCATAAGCGGACATGTCAGGCCCCTCTTGCGGATTGCATGGGCGGGTAGATCGCGGCAAAGCGCGCCCGCAGGATCAGAACGATGGTGAAGACTGCGCCAAGTTGGTGGACGATCGCAAGGTAAAGCGGCGCGCTGTGCATCACCGTAACAACCCCAAGCGTCGCCTGAACGAAAATCATCGCCGCTGCCACCTGCGCCGCGCCCTTCACCGCGCGGTTGGCCGATTTGCGGGCTGCCATCAAGACACCGATCGCCAGCGCCACCAGCCCATACCCAAGGATCCGGTGGATGAACTGCACCGTGCCCGCGTTCTCGAACAGGTTGCGCCAGAGCGGCTCGATTTGCCACATGTCGGGCGGCGTGATCCCGCCCGCCATCAGCGGCCAGTCGGGGAACAGCCGGCCTGCATCGATCCCGGCCACGAGGGCGCCGATCAGGATTTGCAGAAAGCTCAGGTGCAGCAGACCGGTGGTCATGCCTTTCATACGGTGCTCCATCCCCCGGCGGGCCTGCATCAGGTCGGCCTCGTCCCGAGACAGGCGCAGGACGGACCATGCGATCAGCGACAGGATCAGGAAGGCGATCCCCAGATGCGTCGCCAGCCGGTAGGAGGCGACGTCAACCATCCCCGCCTGCAACCCGGAATGCACCATCCACCAGCCGATCGTGCCTTGCGCGCCGCCCAGTGCGCCCAAGAGCACGAAACGCCCGGTCCAGCCGCGCGGCATCCGCCGCGTTGCCAGCATGAAGACGAAGCCAAGCGCCCAGACCAGCCCGATCGTACGGCCAAGCTGCCGGTGACCCCATTCCCACCAGTAGATATACCGGAACCCATCAAGGCTCATCCCTGCGTTTTGCAACCGATATTCGTCGGTCTGCCGGTAGGCGTCGAACTCTGCCTGCCAATCGGCCTCGGAGAGCGGCGGCAACGCGCCGGAGATCGGTGCCCACTCGGTGATCGACAGCCCCGAATCCGTCAGCCGCGTCAGTCCGCCAACAACGATCATCGCCACCACCATGACGAAAAGCACCCTGAGCCAGCCGCGCGCGAACCCGCGCCCCCGGCCGCGCCCGGCGCTCAACGCGCCCGGCGTCGCGGCGGCTTTCCGGGTGTCGCCAACCTCTTCGAAAATGCTGCGCTTGCCGCTCATCACCACGCTCCCTCGCTCTCCTCGCCAGACCTAGCCCCCGCCCCGGCAAGGTTCAAGCGCAACGCCAAAGCGTCGCGCCCCTGCCCTTCTTCTTGGGCCAAATACTCCCGCCGGAGGCATCCGCCCTCTCCACCCCGTGCAAACATCGGGTCATTCGCACCTCCGCCGATGAAAGCCCCGCAAAGGGCTTGAAGAGGCGTCAGCCCCGGTCCTTCCAGCGCACCATCTGGCGCAGCATCCCGTGCAGCGTCTGCACATCGGCCCGCGTCAGCGGCAGCCGCGCCCACATGTTGCGAAGGTTGAGCTTCATGCCCGGCGCCTTGGTCTCGGGAAAGAAGAAGCCCGCCGCGCCCAGCCGTTCCTCGAAATGATCGCCAAGCCACGCGATCTCCTCGCCGGTGGCGAACTCCGTGCCGGCCATCTCCATCACCTCGGGCGCCACATCTACCGTGGCGCGGCGCCATTCATAGGCGGTCAGCAGCACGCATTGCGCAAGGTTGAGCGACGGGAAATCCGGGTTCACCGGCACCGAGATGATCGCGTTGGCCTGCACGATATCCTCGTTTTCCAGCCCGGCGCGTTCAGGCCCGAACATCACCCCCACCTTGCCGCCCTCGGCGTGAATCGCGCGCGCCTGCGCCATCGCGCGCTCCGGCGTCACCACGGGTTTGGTCAGCCCGCGCGACCGGCCCGTGGTGGCGAACACATAGGTGCAGTCGCGCAACGCCTCCGCCACCGAACCCATCCGTCCGGCCTGGTCCAGCAGCCGCCCGGCGCCACTGGCCAGTGCCACCGCACGCTCGTTGGGCCAGCCGTCGCGCGGCGCCACCACGCGCATGTGGTCGAGCCCGAAATTCCACATCGCGCGTGCCGCGGCACCGATATTCTCGCCCATCTGCGGGCGCACCAGGATGAAGGCGGGCTGGGGAATGTCTAGGCTCATGCGCATGGCGCTTAATCCGGCCCCTGCCCCGATGCAAGCGCCCCATTGTTCCCGCCCGTTGCAAGGTCTATCACCGCGCCCAACACAAGCGAAGGAAAGCCCATGCCGCACGACGCGCCAGAGCAGCCGCAGATCTACCTCGTCACGCCACCGGCCTTCGAGATCGACGCCTTCGCAGCGAAACTGTCGGCCGTGCTCGACGCGCAGGACGTCGCCTGCCTGCGCCTTGCCCATGCTTCCGCGGATGCCGACGAGGTGGCGCGCGCCGCCGATGCGCTGCGCGAGATAGCCCATGCGCGTGACGTGCCGCTCGTGATCGAGCGTCACATCGGCCTTGTCGAGCGGCTCGGGCTTGACGGTGTGCACCTGACCGATGGCGCGCGCTCGGTGCGCAAGGCGCGCAAGGATCTCGGCCCCGATGCCATCCTCGGCGCGTTTTGCGGCGCCTCCCGCCATGACGGCATGAATGCGGGCGAAATCGGCGCCGATTATATCGCCTTCGGCCCCGTCGGCGACAGCCCGCTCGGCGACGGCACGCGGGCCGAGCATGACCTCTTCGCGTGGTGGTCGCAGATGATCGAGCTTCCGGTTGTGGCCGAGGGCGCGCTGAGCGTGGAACTGGTCGAAACGCTCGCCCCGGTGACCGATTTCTTCGCCATCGGGGAAGAAATCTGGGGCGCCGACGACCCCGCCGCAGCGCTTGCCGCCCTCACCGCGCCGCTTCGCTGAACCCCGTGCGCACCGCCGCCTCGCAGGCGGCGGCAAGCGCCTTGCGGTCGGGGTAATCGGCCACCCGCAGGGGCGGGTGATAGACCACGTCGACCCAACCCTGCCGCCGCACCGCCAGCACCTTCAGGAGCCCGTGCGCGAAATTCATGTCTCCCCACCAGCCATAGAAACATGCATCCTCGCCCTCGGGCGCGTGATAGCGCAGCGACACCGGCTGCACCGTCAGAAAACCGCGCAGCGCCTCGGTGGTGAAGGCGGCGAAAAGGGTGGTCTTGAAGGGCAGCACCCGCGCGCCATCGGTGCTGGTGCCCTCGGGAAAAAAGAGCAAATGATGCCCGGCGCGCAGGCGCTCCTCGAACAAGGTTTGCTGGCGGCGTGCCTCGCGCCGGTCGCGGCGGATGAACAGGGTTCCGGTGCCGCGCGCCAGCCAGCCGATGACGGGCCAGCCCGCGACCTCGGCCTTGGCGACGAAAAACACCCGCTTCGACGCATTCAGCACGAAGATATCGAGCCAGCTGGAATGGTTCGCCACACAGGCCCCCCGCGCCGGGCTCGGTGCGCCGCGCACCCGGCGGCGCAGCCCCATCAGCCGGAGGCTGACGATGCAGACCACTTGCGTGATCCACGGGGTCAGCGGGCGGGTGTCGCCGCGCAGCAGACGCTCCGGCCCGCGCAACACCAGCAAAACCGGAAACGCCACCGCCAGCAACAGCACGACCGGCGCGCCCCGGCGCAGCACCCGCGACCAGCCACGCGCGGTGATGCGGGCGACCTCTGGCGCAGTGCCGTCCTGCCACGCTGTCACCTGCGCAGACCTTGCGCGTAAAGGCCAAGCTGCTTTTGCGACACGCGCTTGACGTCCATCAGCAGGCAGATATCGGTGGTGTTGAAACCGTGGTCGATAAAGGCGCCCTCGCCCACGACGCCGCCCATTCGCAGATAGCCCTTGATCAGCGCCGGAAGGGCACGCGCCGCCGCGACGCGATCCAGATCGGACTCGGGGATCAGGTCCATCCGCTGGAACTGCGCCGCGCGGGCCCGCACCCGAATCGGCTCTGGCGCAAGGTAGCGGTGATGCAGCAGCGAAAGCGGGCCGGCAAACGCCCCCGCATCGGTGCCGTGAAACGAGGCGACGCCGAACATCAGGTCGATGCCATGCTCTTCCACATAAGCCGCCAGACCGTTCCAAAGACGCATCATCGCCATGCTGCCGCGATACTCGGCATGCACACAGGACCGTCCCAGTTCCAGCAGCCGCAGGCCGGAGCGTTTCAGAATGCCAAGGTCGTATTCGTCATCGCAATAGAACTGTCCCGCCGGCGCCTGATCGTCGCGCATAAGCCGGTAAACCCCGATGCAGGGATTCCCGGCGCGCGCGCGATCCAGCAGCATGAGGTGATCGAAGTGGGGATCGAAGCGGTCGGCCTCAAGCCGTCGGTCGTGATCGACCAGCGGCCCGTCGCCGCCAAGCTCCGCCACGAACACCTCGTAGCGCAGGGCCTGCGCCAGCCGCAGATCGGCGTCACCGCGCGCGAGGCGCAATTCGAACTGGCCCGTGTCGCTACGCATGTCTGCCCCGGTTTTTCTCTGACGGTTCGGGTAAGCCATAGCCGCCGCCTTTGCAACAGAGCCGGGCCGCGTCATGCGGCTTGTTAGCAAACTGTTAACCTTGCCCGCGCTAGCCTCATCGGAGCCAGCCCAGAGGGGGATCAGAACTCCATGACCAGCGCTACCCGATCGCCGTTGATGACGACCTTGCCCGCGTTCTCGAAATTCACCGTGATGCGACCGCTGATATTGGACTGCACCTGCCCAAGGCCCCAATCGGGTTTCTGCGGGTGGCGCACAAGCATCCCCGGTTCCAGCATGGCGTTCAACTCTCTCGACATCGGCGGGGCCTTTCGATGATGGATGACCGGCACCACGTCGCCGCGCCCGGCCTGTCGGAACTGGTCGGCTCGCGCCTGTGCCATGACATTGTAAATCCGCTTTCGGCGATTGCCAACGGAATCGAATTGCTGACCCTGTCCGGTGCGCCGCGCACGCCCGAGATCGAGCTGATCGCATCTGCGGTGAATGACGCGATGGCGCGGGTGCGGTTCTACCGGATCGCCTTCGGCGCGGCCGGCGCGGACGACAGGTTGTCGGCGCGCGAATTGCGCGAGATCCTGACCGCGCTTTATGCTGGCGGGCGGCAGGACGTGGATTGGCACATCGCCGGCGACCTGTCCCGGCGCGACGCGAAACTGGCCTTCCTCATGCTCGGCTGCGCCGAAACCGCCTTTCCGCTTGGCGGCAGGTTGCGAATCGAACGATCCGGCGATGGCTGGCGACTGACGGGCGCCGGGCGCAAGCTGGCCCGAGACGATGCGCTTTGGGGCCTTTTGCACGGCACCGGACTGCCTGGCAACACACCGCCGCCGGGGCGCGTGCAATTCGCCCTTCTGGCGCAGGAAGCGACGGCGCGGCGGCTGATGGCGCGCGTGGCGATGGATGAAACGGAGGCGACCCTGACCCTCAGCCTTGCAGCTTCATAGCGTTCGCCGATTCGCGGCCTTGATGCGGTTTCCGGGTTCCGTCGCGCGAGGATCTGACCCACCGCGGCGGGGGTGTCTTGAAAGAGGAAAGGCAAGCGCAACGCCAAAGACCTCAAAACAACCATGACACGATTTGCCGCCTCGATATCTTTGCTGGATCTTGCGCGCGAAGACGTCAATCGCTATTGACCACGCAGCCAGATTCGGAGGCTCGGACCATCGGACTGCAAGATGTATGAAACACGTCTTGACTTCGTGGGAAGAAATCGACCTGGCGTTCTCGTTTGTCGACCCCGGACCCATGCTCCGTTGGTCGTTAGATGTGAAAAAGCGTTGTGGTATTGCCCCTATAGCTCAGCTGGTAGAGCAACTGATTTGTAATCAGTAGGTCCGCGGTTCGAGTCCGTGTGGGGGCACCACAAACCCGCGAAGACGCGCCGCCTGAATCGACCGCGCAGCCCCCGATCAAGCCCTCAGGCGATTGCTCCGACCTGATCCTCTCTCTTGAGCACGGCGCCCCGGTGAGGACGGCGCCATGAAGTTGGCGATGCATTCGGTGGAAAATTGTATCAACATGGTGCGGGTGAAGGGACTCGAACCCCCACGCCTTGCGGCGCCAGAACCTAAATCTGGTGCGTCTACCAATTCCGCCACACCCGCTCGCCGCCGCCGGGCTTGCCAACGGTCGCGGTTAACTAGCAAAGCTCTCACGCTGTGGCGAGAAGCTTTTTCACCCTGCCGCGCGGGTAAGGTGCGATTTTTTCTTGGGCTGAGTCCCAATGTTGCCTTAAGGTGATGTTAACAAAAGGCGGGGCAAACTCGCCGGGCAAGAGCAGGACAACCAGATGACGGATTCCCCCTCGACGTCGCCCCTGACGGGCGATCCCCTTTTCTGCGACCTGTGCGCGGCGGTGCCGCCGGGCACGGAAATCCTGACGCTTGCCGGCGCATTGCCGGTGGAGGCGCTCTATCCCGGCGAACGGGTGATCACTCGCGATGCCGGTGCGCAAAACCTGCTGGACATCACCCGCCACGCGGTGCCCGACGGGATGCGCTTCATCCATGTTTCGCGCAATGCGTTGGGTGGCAAACCGACGCGCGACCTGCTGTTGCCCGCGACGCTACCAGTGCTTTTGCGCGACTGGCGCGCGCAGGCAATGTTCGGCACCCCTGCCGCGCGGGTGGCGTTGTCGCGTCTCGTCGATGGCGATCACCTGCGTTGGAGCGATGACCGCCCCGAGGCGCTCTTGTCGCTCCGCTTCAGACGCGAACATGTGCTCTATGCAGACGGGTTGGAGGTGATAAGCGCGCGCACCTGAGGGGGCCGAACCAGACCGCGCAAAGGCCGCGCCGGTTCGCGCGGTATCCCGGCCCTGCGCTGCGCGACTCGTGACGCGTCACGTTGCAAGGGCATGACCCTGCTCTGGTGTCGTCCTCTTTTCAGTCTTCCGGATCAACCAAGTCGCAGCTTGGCCAGCAAAGCGTCGCGGACCGTGGGCGTCACGAAATCGGACACGTCGCCCCCCAGCCGGGCGATTTCCTTGACCAGCTTGGACGCGATCGCCTGATATTGCGCATCGGCCATCAGGAACACCGTCTCGATTTCCGGGTCGAGTTTCCGGTTCATGCCGACCATCTGGAATTCATACTCGAAATCCGCCACTGCGCGCAGGCCGCGCACGATCATCTGGGCGCCGACATCGCGGGCGCAATCGATCAGCAGGTTTTCGAACGGGTGGGCGACAATCTCGGTCCCGGTCCCCTCGGACAGCGATCGGCATTCCGCTTCGACCATGGCAAGCCGCTCCTCCAGCGAGAACATCGGTCCCTTGTCACGGTTGATTGCAATCCCGATCACCAACCGGTCGACCAGCGTGCAGGCGCGGCGAATGATGTCGATATGGCCAAGCGTGATGGGGTCGAAAGTCCCCGGATAGAGGCCGATGCGCATGGGTTCCCTCCCCCTCACGATACGTTCGGGCGACACGCAACATTATTGCGCGCCGCTTTGCAACCCTTCCCCGGCCATTTCCTTCGCAGCTGCGGCATCGCGCGCCGCGCGCATCGCGCTCAAAACCCCTTGATCATGCCTTCGAGCGCCTGTTTCTCGTTCGACAGCTCGTTGATCTGGGCCTTGACCACGTCGCCGATGGAGATCAGCCCGACCATCTCGCCGTTGTCCATCACCGGCATGTGGCGAAAGCGGCCTTCGGTCATCGTGTTGAGCACCGAGTCCGTGCTATCGCCGCGCGCGCAGGTCACGATCTCGGCGGTCATCACGGCATCGACGGTATCCGCCATGCACGCCGCGCCACGTTGCCCCAGTTCGCGCACGATGTCGCGTTCCGAGAGGATCCCGGCGACCGATTTGCCATCCGGCGAGACCACGACGGCACCGATCTTGCGGCTTGAGAGGAGTTCCGCCGCCTCGGCCAGCGAGGCGCCTGGCGCGACGGTCACCACCTCGCCCTGCGGTTTCGATTTGAGGATTTGCTGAACGAGCATGGCGGCCTCCTGTTTTTCACGCTTTTGTGACAGCGTTGTGCCAAGGCGTCCGCGTGTCAAGCACTACCCGCTAGCACGCGGGGACAAGCGCCTCCAGCCGGGCAATTTCGCTACGCATTCCGGCGACCAGTGCCTCTGCGAAGCGGCCCAGCCGATCCGAGTGCCGGTCGGATTCGTGGCGCACCAGGTAGAAGGTTCGCGCCAGCGACACAACCTCGCGCAGCACCAGACGCAATTCCGGCGCGAACGGCATGGCGAAATCATGCGCGATGCCGATACCGCCCCCGGCCCGCATCAGCATCAGCTGGACCGAGGCGGAATTGGATGCCAGTTGCACAGAGGACAGGCCGCTTTCCGACAGGTAATCAAGCTCCTTGTCGAAGATCATGTCGGGGATGTAGCCGATCACCGGCATCGCCCGCAGATCGGCCAACCGCGTGATCCGCGCCGCCACGTCCTTTGGTGCGGCAAGATGCAAGTGATAGTCGGACACCTTCTGCACCAGCAGCCGACCGGCACTTGGCGGGCTCACGGCGATCGCCATATCGGCCTCGCGTTTCGACAGGTTCACCACCCGAGGCAGGGCGAGGATCTGGATCTCCAGCCCCGGATTCCCGGTGGAAATCGCGGCGCAGACCTGCGGCAGAAGGAAATTGGCGCAGCCGTCGGGCGCACCGATGCGGATGGATCCGGTCAGCGCCTCGCCCAGTCCCGACGCCGCACCGATCCCGGCGGAGAATGCACTTTCGGCCTGTTCGGCGGGGGCGCGCATCCGTTCCCCGGCTTCGGTCAGCGCGTATCCCTGTGGCGATTTCACGAACAGCGCGGTGCCAAGGCGCGCTTCCAACCGCGCGATGCGGCGGCCCACGGTGGCCGGGTCCATGCGCAGAACGCGGCCCGCGCGGCTGAGGCTTTCGCCACGAGCGACGGCAAGAAACACCCGCATGTCATCCCAGTTTGTCATCACTGCCTTATCTTGCAATATTGCAAAACTGTTTTGGAAAGATGCCCCTTTTTTCGGCAAGTTTGCAAGAGTAGGCTGCGCGCGACGCGTGAAGACCCAAGAAAGGGAGAAGACCCATGCAAGAGATTGGCCACTGGATCAACGGTCGCCATGTCGCGGGCGGCTCCGGCCGCACGGCGGACGTGATGAACCCCGCCACCGGCGAGGTGCAGGCCAAGGTGGCGCTGGCCACGGCGGCGGAAATGGACGCGGCCATCGCCGCCGCGGCAGAGGCGCAGGTCGGCTGGGGCGCCACCAACCCGCAGCGCCGCGCGCGGGTGATGATGAAGTTCGCCGCCCTGATCAACGAGCATATGGACGAACTGGCCGAACTGGTCAGCCGCGAGCACGGCAAGACCCTGCCAGACGGGCGCGGCGACGTGCAGCGGGGCCTTGAAGTGATCGAGGTCTGCATCGGCGCGCCGACCCTGCTCAAGGGCGAATACATGAACGATGGCGGCCCCGGTATCGACCTGTTTTCCATGCGCCAACCGCTTGGCGTGGTCGCGGGCATCACCCCCTTCAACTTCCCCGCGATGATTCCGCTGTGGAAAATGGGTCCGGCCCTGGCCAGCGGCAACGCGATGATCCTGAAACCGTCGGAGCGCTGCCCCTCGACCTCGCTTCGGCTGGCAGAGTTGATCAAGGAGGCCGGCCTGCCCGATGGCGTGTTGCAGGTCGTCAACGGCGACAAGGAAGCCGTGGACACGATTCTCGACAACGAGACCGTCCAGGGCGTCGGCTTCGTCGGCTCCACCCCGATCGCACAATATATCTATGGCCGCGCGACGACCAACGGCAAGCGCGCGCAGTGCTTTGGCGGTGCCAAGAACCATATGATCATCATGCCCGATGCCGACATGGACAAGGCCGCAGACGCGCTTGTCGGCGCGGGCTTCGGGGCGGCGGGCGAACGCTGCATGGCCATTTCCGTGGCGGTTCCGGTGGGCCAGAAAACCGCCGATGCGCTGATCGAACGCCTCGTGCCGCGGATCGAGAAACTGAAGGTCGGCCCCTACACGGCCGGCGACGACGTGGATTACGGCCCCGTCATCACCGCGCAGGCGAAGGCGCGGATCCTCGGACTGATCAATTCCGGCGTGGAGCAAGGCGCGAACCTGGTCGTCGACGGGCGCGATTTCACCATGCAGGGCTACGAGGACGGCTTTTTCGTTGGCCCGCACCTCTTCGACCACGTCACGCCCGACATGGACATCTACAAGGAGGAAATCTTCGGCCCGGTGCTCAGCCAGGTGCGCACCGACAGCTACGCCGAGGCGCTCGACCTGGTGATGAAGAACCAGTATGGCAACGGCACCTCGATCTTCACCGCCGATGGCGACACGGCGCGCGACTTCGCCAACAAGGTCAACGTGGGCATGGTCGGCATCAACTTCCCGATCCCGGTGCCGCTGTCCTATTTCACCTTCGGCGGCTGGAAGAAATCGGCTTTCGGCGACCTCAACCAGTATGGCCCCGACGCCTTCCGTTTCTATACGCGCACCAAGACGGTGACGGCGCGCTGGTTCTCGGGCATCAAGGACGGCGGCGAGTTCGCCTTCAAGGCGATGGACTGACGCTTGCAATTTCATCTGGATTTTCCAAGGGATGCCCGGCTAAGGTCGGGCATCTTCCATTCGAGGAAACGCGAGAGAGAACGAAGCATGGCGGTCGATGTCACGATCCTGCGTCAGAGGGGGCTTGTCTATGTCCGCTACAGCGGGTTCGCGTGGCTCGACGATACGATTTCGGCGCTTGACGCTTATGCCGCGCACCCCGATTTCCGGCCCGGTCAGAAACAACTGGTCGACATGTCGCGGGTGACCGGGATCGAGCGCGACTACGTCAAGTTCATGAAGCTTCAGGCGAAAAAGGCGGAGGTCTTTCTGTCCGCCGAGGCGCAGACCCTGCTGGTCTGCTACGCGCCCAACCGGATGGCGGCCGAGATGGCGGAACTCATGGTTCGCTCGTGGGAGCCGTCGGGCGCCGTCATCCCGATGATCCAGCCCGACGAGGCGGCGGCGCTGCACATCCTCGGCCAGCCCGAAGACTCGTTCGAGGCGCTCTTGCAAGTCGCGCGCTGACACCAAAGCCCCCACCGCCAGCGTTTTTCCTTGGCAGAACGGCCCTGACCGGGTTTTCTGTGGCAAACGGTGGAAGGACAGCCCATGGCCGCGACGGAGCCCCCCTTCACCCTCGGCATCGAGGAGGAATACCTGCTGGTCGATGCCCGAGGCGGCGACCTCGCCGAGGCGCCGGCGGAGCTGATGGAGGCCTGCGCGCGCGAACTCAAGGATCAGGTCAGCCCCGAATTCCTGCAATGCCAGATCGAGATCGGCACGCAGGTCTGCGCCGATATCGGCGCCGCGCGCGAAGACCTGCGCCGCCTGCGCAGCACCGTGGCGCGGCTGGCCGGGCAGCATGGCCTCGCGCCGATCGCCGTCTCCTGTCACCCGTTCGCCGACTGGAAGGCGCAGCACCACACCGACAAGGACCGCTACAACAATCTCGCCCGCGATCTGGGCGGCGTGGTCAACCGGATGCTGATCTGCGGCATGCACGTGCATGTCGGGCTGGGCACCGACGACCTGCGCAACGACCTTATGGGGCAGCTGAGCTATTTTCTGCCGCATCTTCTGGCGCTGTCGGCCTCCTCGCCGTTCTGGCAGGGGCGCGACACGCGGCTGGCCTCTTACCGGCTGACGGTATTCGACAACCTGCCGCGCACCGGCCTGCCGCCGCTGTTCCCATCCTTCGGCGATTACGAACGCACCGTCGATGTGCTGATCGACCTTGGCATCATCGAGGACAGTTCCAAGATCTGGTGGGATCTGCGCCCCTCCTCGCGTTTCCCGACGCTGGAAACCCGTATCTGCGATGTCAGCCCGCGGCTGGAGGACGCCATCACCCTTGCCGCGATCATCCAGAGCCTGTCGCGTATGCTGTGGCGCCTGCGCGGCCTCAACCAGCGCTGGCGGCTCTACGACCGGTTCCTGATCGAGGAAAACCGCTGGCGCGCGCAACGCTACGGCACGCGCAAGGGGCTGATCGACTTCGGCAAGCGCGAGGTCCTGCCGATGGATGTGCTGGCCGAGGATATCATCGCGCTGGTGGCCGAGGATGCGGATGCCCTCGGCTGTCGGGCTGAGGTCGAGGCGGTGCGCAGCATGATCGCGCGCGGCACCTCGGCAGAGCGGCAAAGGGCGGTGCTGAAAACCGCCGAAGAGGCGGGCAAGCCGCACGATGAGGCGATGCGCGACGTGGTGCGCCATTTGATCGAGGAATTTCACGCCGATTTGTGACGCCTGAGCATTTCCAGACAAAGTGGGAACCGGTTTTCGGTTCGGAAATGCGGACCACCAGGATATCCGGCACGCGGCTTGCAAAACTCTTGCAAGGATTGATAATTAAACAAGCGTTCAATTCCAACCGGCGGCAGGGAGGACCCCATGGATTTCGCATTGTCCGAGGAACAGGGCATGATCTTCGACATGGCCAAGGCCTTTGGCGAGGAACATATCGCCCCCTTTGCGCAAGACTGGGAGGCGGCAGGCACGATCCCGAAAACCCTCTGGCCCAAGGCGGCGGAGCTTGGCTTTGGCGGGCTTTACGTCGGCGAGGATCACGGCGGATCGGGTCTCACGCGGCTCGATGCGACACTGGTTTTCGAGGCGCTTGCGATGTCCTGCCCCGCCGTCGGATCGTTCCTGTCGATCCACAACATGTGCGGTGGCATGATCGACAAGTTCGGCAGCGAGGAGACCAAGGAGAAATGGCTGCCTGACCTCTGCACCATGGACAAGGTGTTTTCCTACTGTCTGACCGAGCCGGGGTCGGGTTCCGACGCCGCCGCGCTGCGCACCCGGGCCGAGCGCACCAACGAGGGCTACAGGCTCAACGGCACCAAGGCGTTCATCTCCGGCGGCAGCTATTCGGATGCCTATGTCACCATGGTGCGCACCGGCGAAGACGGGCCGAAGGGGATTTCCACAATGGTGGTCGAGGATGGCGCCAAGGGGCTGAGCTTCGGCGCGCTGGAGCGCAAGATGGGCTGGCAGGCGCAACCCACGGCGCAGGTGCAGTTCGACGATTGCCATGTGCCGGCGGAAAATCTGATCGGCGAGGAGGGCAAGGGGTTTACCTATGCCATGGCCGGGCTCGATGGTGGGCGGCTCAACATCGCGGCAAGCGCGCTTGGCGGCGCTCAGAAGGCGCTCGATCTGACGCTGGATTACATGGGTGAGCGCAAGGCTTTCGGGCGCACGCTGGACAGTTTCCAGGCGCTCCAATTCAAGCTGGCCGGGATGGAGGTAAAGCTGCAATCGGCCCGCACCTTCCTGCGCCAGGCGGCGTGGAAGCTGGATAATGGCGCGGCGGATGCCAGCAAGTTCTGCGCCATGGCCAAGATGTATGTGACCGATGCCAGCTTCGAGGTGGCCAATACCTGCCTGCAACTGCATGGCGGTTACGGCTACCTTGCCGATTACGGGATCGAGAAGATCGTGCGCGACCTGCGGGTGCACCAGATCCTCGAAGGAACCAACGAGATCATGCATCTTATAATTTCTCGTCAGATGCTTAAGGATCGTTCTTGATGCAACACATTAACTGCCGCAGAGAGGGCCGCGCCGGTCGGATCACGCTTGCCCGCCCCAAGGCGCTCAACGCGCTGACCTGGGATATGTGCCTTGAGATCGAACGCGCGCTGGCCGAGTGGGCAGACGATCCGGGCGTCGCGTTGCTGATCATCGACGGGTTGCCCTGCGAGAAGGCCTTTTGCGCCGGCGGCGACCTGAGTGAGATGTACGCGACCGGTAAGGCTGGCGATTACGACTACGGCCGCCGTTTCTGGCGCGACGAATACCGGATGAACGCGGCGCTTTCCAATTTTCCCAAGCCGGTTGTCACGTTTCTGCACGGGTTCACCATGGGCGGCGGCGTCGGGGTCGGGTGCCACGGGTCACACCGGGTGGTCTGCGAGGACAGCCGCATTGCCATGCCGGAAACCAAGGTCGGGCTGGTGCCGGATGTTGGCGGCTCGCTTCTGCTGGCGCGGGCGCCGGGGCGGCTGGGCGAATATCTTGGCATCACCGCCACCCGCATGGGGCCGGGCGACGCGATCCATGCCGGCTTTGCCGATTACTTCGTCGCACGCGATGCCTGGGCCGCGCTCATCGACACGCTTGCCCGGACCGGCGACTGGGAGGCTGTCGAGCGCGTCGCGCACGCCGCGCCGGAGGCCCCGCTCGCGGCGATCAAGGCCGAAATCAACGGTCTTTTCGGTGGCGAAAGCCTGCGCGACATCCTCAATCTTCTGAAGGTCTCAACCACCGATACTGCCCGGAACGCACGGAAGGCGATGTCTGGAAATTCACCTATTTCAATGGCTTGCACGGTGGAGTTAATCCATCGCAGCCGGGCGCGCAACACGATCGAGGGGGCGTTGGAGATGGAATACCGTTTCACCTCGCGCTCGATGGAACACGGTGATTTCCTTGAAGGAATCCGCGCCCTTATCATCGACAAGGACAACGCCCCGGCCTGGCGCCATCCGGGGCCCGAGGCGGTCGCGGCACACGAGGTGTCGGCGATGTTGCTGCCGCTTGGCGCGGACGCGCTGACAGTCTGAAGGAGAACGGACATGAAGATCGGATTTATCGGGCTTGGCAACATGGGCGCGCCCATGGCGGCCAACCTTGCAGCCGCCGGCCACGTGGTGACAGGGTTCGACCTCGCCGCCCCGATGCCGCAGGGGGTCGCGAAGGCAGACAGCGCGGCGGAGGCCGCCACCGGACAGGAGGTCGTCATCACCATGCTGCCCAACGGCGCGATCCTGAAATCGGTCGCAGGCGAAGTGATCCCGGCGATGGCGGCGGGCGCGGTGCTGCTCGATTGTTCCACGGTCGAGGTCGAGGCCGCGCGCGACGTGGCGGCGCGCTGCGCGAAGGCCGGGCTCGGTTTTCTCGACGCGCCGGTCTCGGGTGGGGTCGGCGGCGCGGCGGCAGGCACGCTGACCTTCATGGTCGGCGGCGACGCCACGGCCTTTGGCACTGCGAAACCGCTTTTCGACGTAATGGGGCAAAAGGCTGTGCATTGCGGCCCCGCGGGCAACGGACAGGCTGCGAAGATCTGCAACAACATGATCCTCGGCGCCACCATGATCGTCACCTGCGAGGCCTTCGCTCTGGCTGACAAGCTCGGCCTCGACCGGCAGGCGATGTTCGACGTGGTCAGCACCTCCTCGGGGCAAAGCTGGTCCATGAACACCTATTGCCCGGCGCCGGGGATCGGCCCGCAAAGCCCCGCCGACAACGCCTACACTCCCGGTTTCGCGGCCGAGCTGATGTTGAAGGACCTGCGCCTGTCGCAGGCCGCCGCCGAAGCCGCCGATGCCGACACCCCGATGGGCCGCGCGGCAATGGCGCTTTACGAACAGTTCGTGGAAACCGAAGGCGGCGCAGGCAAGGATTTCTCCGCCATGCTGCCGCGTTTCGAGCAGCGGTCCCGCGGGAACTGAGGCCCTGCCGCGCAACTCGCAGCCCCCTCGAACAGGCGTCTTGAGGGGTGCCCCCCCTCAAGCGGCTCTCCGCAGAAGGGGCCAACCGGCGTCACCCCGTGCCCGCGCCGATCCCCGCAAGACGCATCGACCTGCGAAACCGTCCGCTTCAGCGGACCGCGCGCAGACGAAGGCCCCGCAGGGGCGCGAGGAGGCGCGCCCACGCCGCCCGTCAGGGCAACACTACCGTAAAAAAGGAAAGTGGCGCGGTTGACGGGGCTCGAACCCGCGACCTCCGGCGTGACAGGCCGGCACTCTAACCAACTGAGCTACAACCGCGCAGACAGGGCATTTTGCCCGATTTCGAACAGCGGTGGCGCGGTTGACGGGGCTCGAACCCGCGACCTCCGGCGTGACAGGCCGGCACTCTAACCAACTGAGCTACAACCGCCCGCTGCACGCGCCCGACACCCAAGGCCCCGAAGCGTGAGGGGCGTTCTAGGCCGCCTCCCCGCCCCCGTCAAGCGCGCTTTTCGCCTGAAATCCGCGCCGCGCCCATTTTTCCGCGCCCTCGTTTAACCCTCTTGCGCAGCGGCAACCGCATCACGGATGAACGGCGCCAGCAGACGCGCGCCATGGCTGCTTGGATGGTTGGTGTCGTAGTAGAAAAGCGCGTCATCGAGGCTGTTCACACAGCGTCCCGGCAGAACCGTGTCGCAGAACACCGCCTCAGGCCGGACCGGTATGATCCGGCCCTCTTCTGCCAGCCTGTCAAACAGGTCCAGAACCGGACCGTTGCGCGCGCGGTAAAGCGCGTGAGAGGTGGATATCGGCGCCCCGGCATCCTCGCCGAACAACGTCCGGCGTGCCAGAACTTGCGGCACATGCCAGCCGGCTTCGGGGATCGGGTAGACGACGACCAGACGGAACTCCGCCGCCAACTCTTCAAGTCTGGCGCGATACCCGGCCAGCACCCGGTCGCGGCGGGCCGGATCGTTGTAGGCCGAGGGCACCGCGCGGGTTGTATCAAGGTCCACATAGCCCGGTGCGACCATTTCCGCGCCGCCCTCGCCATTGTCGAACGGATCGCCGATCCAGTACCATGTGTAGCGCGAGGTCAGCACCAGCGTCTCGATCCCGGCCGCCCGCGCATAATCCAGCATTCCGCGATTATATCCGTCGCAATCGTGGCGGGCGGGCTGATCGACCCGATAAAAGCCCGGCAGGCTGACGCAGCCCGCGTAATGCACCGCGTAGGAGGTCAGCCCGGCCTCTGACAACGCCGCCTGCGCGGGGTAGCTGATCGCGTCGGAATGGCTGTCCCCGATGAACATCACGTCGATCCGGCGCTCGCGGGCAAAGGCCAGGCAGGGCTCGATCGGGTGCACCGGGATCGCGTCACCGGTCCCAAAGAAGCACTGGTCGATCAACGGGTTACGCTCCGCCCCCCGGGCCAGCTGTGCCTGCACCTCGGCGGGCATGCGCGACGGGTAGCCACCGGCCCGCTCGATATTGAGGCCGACCGCGACAAAGGCACCGCTGCCGAGGATGGCAAAGGCAAAAAGCGGTCCGCGCCGGGCCGAGAGGCGAAAGGATTTGCGCCGAAACGGCTGTTCCACGAAGCGCCAGCTTAGCCAGGCCAGGGCGAAAGCCACCGGCACCAGCGCCGCCATCAGCACCGGTGACGGATGTTCGATCGACCTGATCCGGGCAAAGGCCAGAAGCGGCTGGTGCCACAGGTAAGCGCTGTAGCTGATCAGCCCGATGCCGACGAAGACGGGGTTGGACAGAACCCGCGCCGCAAGCGTGCCCTGCGGCCCGTAGAGGATGATCAACGCTGCCCCGACGACCGGCAGCAGGGTGTAGAGCGACGGGAACGGCACGCTTGCATCATACCAGAAGATCGCCACGAGGATCATCGCCAGCCCCGACAGCGCCAGCGGTCCATTGCGGGCCTGTCCGTCGTGGCGTTGCAGGAAGGCGCAGATCGAGCCGACCAGCAATTCCCAGAACCGTGAGAAGGTAAAGAAAAAGTTCTCATCGGGGTAATTGCGCCAGCCCCATTCGCTCAAGCCGAGGCTGAGCGCGAAGAGCACCAAAAGCACCGCGAACACCCGGCGCAATCGCCAGCGCCGCATCGCCAGCAGGATAAGCGGGAACAGCAGGTAATATTGCTCCTCGATCGCCAGGCTCCAGGTGTGCAACAGCGGCATCAACTCGGTCTGCGCCTGAAAATAGCCCGCCCCTTCCCAGAAATGGGCATTGGACAGGAACAGCGCCGTTGCCGCCATCGACCGGGCGAAATCGGCGAATTCCTGCGGCAGCATCCAGGCCCAGGCGAAGGGCAGGCAGGCGGCAAGCACGAGCAGCAGCGCCGGAAGGATACGGCGCGCCCGCCGTTCGTAAAAGCCGAGGATCGAAAAGCGGCCTTCCCGGATATCCCCAATCAGGATCGAGGTAATGAGGTATCCCGAGATGACGAAAAAGATATCGACCCCGACATAGCCGCCGCTGAACGGGCCCAGCCCGGCATGGAACGCAATGACCGGCACAACCGCGACGGCGCGCAGCCCGTCGATTTCCCGCCTGTAGTTCATCGTCTGCTCTTTCGTTCCTGCCCGCGCCCTGTACGCGTCAGGACGTTTAGGCCGCTGCCCGACCGGTCGCAAGCGCCCTGCCCCGATGTCACAACCGGCGCACCGGGCGGCGCGGCGCAATCGCGCTGCGGCGGCGCCTTTCACGCATGAAAACGTAGATGCCCGCCCCCGCGATCAGCGCCGTTCCGGCCAGCACCCACAGGTCCGGCACCTCGCCGAACACCACCCAACCTGCAAGGATTGCCATCGGCAGCGCAGCATATTCGTAGGAAGACACGGTCGCGGCGTTCCCCATCTTGTAGGCGGCCGACAAGGTGTAGCCGATCGCCCCCGACATGATGCCCAGAAGAATGAAGAACGGCCAGTCCTGCGGCGTCGGCCAGACCCACGCGCGCAGCAGAAACACGAGGCTTTCCTCCTCCACCCCGACGGCAAAACGCCCGTCCCCCGCGACGAGGTAGAAGCCGATGCTCACGATCACGAACACGGCCTGAATATAGACAGCCAGTGCCGAGGCCTTGGAGAAGACGCCCAGTTTACGCGTCATCACCTGCATCGCCGCATAGGCCGTTGCGGCCAGCAGCGGCAGCAGAACCGTCCAGCGCGCCCCCTCTTCTGCCGATCCACTGCCCGGGCGCATCATCACCAGCACCCCCGCGAACCCGACGAGGATGGCCCCAAGACGGTGCGGCCCGACCCGCTCGCCGAGGAAAAGCGCCGACATCAGCGTGATCATCAAGGGCGCGATGAAGAAAAGCGCCACCGCGTCGGCCAGCGGCATGGTGGCCAGCGCGGCGAAGAACAGCAGGTTGGAGATCACCACAAACAGGCCGCGCAACAGGTGCAGGCCCGGCGTTGCAGTGCGCAATGCCGCGAACCCACCCTCGAATTGCAGGATCGCAAGCGATATCAGGATCCCGATGATGGAGCGGATGAACACCATCTGGTGCAGCGGGTAGTCGCCGCCAAGCGCCTTGATCGTGGAATCGTTGACCGTTATGAGCACCATCCCCGCGATAATCAGCACGATCGCGAGCGGCGGGGTTTCATCGGGCGGGATCGGGCGACCGGCCATGGCAGACATCCTGTAGGGGTGATGCCGGCGCGTGGCGTCGTGCCGCTGCCTGCGTCCGTACCAGCCCTATCGCGCAATCGTCGATCTGGAAAGCGGTGAAGCGGTGAAGCGGAATCATGGTGGGTGGTGAGGGGCTCGAACCCCCGACATTTTCGGTGTAAACGAAACGCTCTACCAACTGAGCTAACCACCCGGTCGGCGCGACTGATAGCGCGGCTGTCGCGCCAAGCGCAAGCCCCGGTGTTCGTCAACTGACGCGAAGACCCCGTTTTGCGTCAGACTGCACCGCTCAAGCAGGTCAGCGATGCGGGACGGAGGGGACGGTTGGGCGGGTAACGCGCCGCGCGATTGCCAGACCGCGGGATGGCGATACGCCGGTCGTGCAAGGTGCTTTATCGCGCAACATCCGCGACACTTGTCTGTGTCGTGCTCACTTCCCCAAATCGCCAGCCCGCGCGGGCGATCCGGTGCGGCGCGTCGGCGTGCAAGCATGCCTTTACTCCGCGCGAAGGGCACCGGGAGAACCGTCCACAAAAGGCGAAAACCGGGACCCGCGTCCCGTTCGGGCGACTGGCACAGACCAATCGTATTGCATGACTGCAAACGAGTGCGACACACCCTATCCCGTCAGCACGCGGGCCTTTCCGTTGCGGATATGGTGCACGTTGCCCTGCCCGCCCGGAACGATCGACAGATCGGTCAGCGGCCGGCCCAGCACCATGCAGCGCAGAAGGCGCGAGGTGACGCCATGGGTGACGATCACCGTGGGTTCATGAAGCCCTGCAAGCACCGGCCGCACCCGGCCCGCCATCTGGCCGAGGGTCTCGCCGCCGGGGGCAAGGAATTTCCACAGATGCGGGTCGGTCGCCTTGCGCAGGTCCGGACTCTCGGTGCGCAGGTCCGTCAAGGTGCGTCCGGCCCAGCGACCGAGGTCAAGCTCCAGCAGCCGTTCATCGGTTTCGATGGTCAGACCAAGCCCGTCAAGTGCCAGCCTTGCCGTGCGCAACGCCCGAGGCGCCGGGCTGGCGATCACCCGCACGCGTCCCGGCAGGCAAGCGGCAAGGATACGGCCCTGCGCACGCGCCTGATCCAGCCCGCGCGATGTCAACGGCGAATCCAGCCGGCCTTGCAGCCGTTCCTCGGCGTTCCAGTCGGTTTCACCGTGGCGCAGGATCCACAGTTCCGGCATGGTCGGCGGTTCAACGGGCATGATCGGGCCTTGCGGGTGCACCTATCTGAAGACACGAAGGGCGCCAAGCAGGTGACCCGCGGCGCCCCTGGCGTGCAATGGTGGGTGATAAGAGATTCGAACTCCTGACATCTTCGATGTGAACGAAGCGCTCTACCACTGAGCTAATCACCCTCCGTGGCGCGCCTTTTAGCCGTGGGGATCAGAAGGCGCAAGAGGGGTTGTCAGGCTTTCTCGTCGTTCGTTTCGGTGCTGTGATCTTCTGCCTCCGGGTCCAGCGCATCGCTGCGGTCAAGCACTGGCGTGGGCAGCTTTATCCGCGCGGTCAGGATGTCGCCCTCTGGCTTTACGGTGCGTTTCCGGGGGGTGATCTTGCCCAGACCGGGAAGGCTGACGGTGCGCCCGTCCTGCAACGCGATGCCCAGCGCCGCGCAGACAAGACCGGCCGCTGCGCGCAGGTCGGAGCGTTTCAGATCCGCCCGCTCCGCGATGTTCTGCATCAGGTCCTGCATCTTGTAGATCGGCGGCTCGGCGCTTTCGGATGCGCCAGGACCGGCGGCAAGCTGCACGATCCCTTCCGCGCTTTGCGAATCGGAGCTATTCGCTTTTGACGTCCCCGACTCACCGGTCTTCTTGCTGCGTTTCACGGTTGATTTACCACTTCAAACATGATTGTTTCCTACATGGAAACACATTAGCGGTCCTGGCGTCCCCTCACCAGCGCATTCTTGCCCCGCCTCTAGCCCGGCGCCCCCAAGGCCGGCGTGAACCCCATCGTGCGGCTGTCCCAACGGGGCCATCCCATAAGCTCCGATACGGTCACGAACCGATAGCCGCGCGCCGTAAGCCCATCGAGTGCAGCCGGCATCGCGTGCACCGTCGCGCCGATGATGTCGTGCGAGAGGATCACCGCCCCGGTATGCGCGTGGCTGACGATCCTGCTGGCGACGACGGAACTGCCCGGACGGCGCCAATCCTCCGGGTCGACGGACCACAACACCGTCGGCAGGCGGCGTTCGGCATAGATCAGCCCGCGTTGACGCGGCGAGAGCAGACCGTAAGGCGGGCGCATGGTGACCGGCGGGCGGCCCGCGACCGCGTTGATCGCGGCAGACGTGCGGTCGAGTTCCCGCAGCAACGAGGTGTTGCCAAGCGAGGTCAGCCGTGGATGGGTCCAGGTATGGTTGCCAATTTCATGGCCTTCGGCGGCAATGCGACGGGTCAAGTCGGGATACATCGCAACGCGGCGGCCGATCAGGTAGAAGGTCGCGCGGATGTTGCGCGCGCGCAGGATGTCCAACAACTGCGGTGTCAGGCTCTGGTGCGGGCCGTCGTCGAAGGTCATGGCGACAATAGGCTGCGCGGTCGGCACGCGGGAAATGGTTGTCGTCCCGCCCTGCGTGACGCCTTGTGGAATGGTGAAATCGAACCGCGCCTGCGCGAAGGCGCGACCGGCAAGGGCCGGCGCGGCAAGCAACGCGGACAACCCCCCCGCGAAATGGCGACGCGTCAAAACGCTCATGATTCGGTCCCGGAAAGTGGCAGCTTCGGGTAAACAACACATATAGAAGCCGCGACTTGGTTTCGAATCAAGTCATTGCACCCCAACAGGGTGAATTTGCGTTGCAAATGCGTCTCATCCGGCCCGGAATGGGCGCGTTGCAGGCAAGACACGATTCCGACTCGAAAAGCCAGGTCTCTGCGCCCCTCCCCTTGCCAGAAATACGGCGACGGGCAAGCTTGAACTTGGGAAATATGAACCGGGCGACTGCCATTGTCCCGGATCCAAGGGGGAATAAACGATGAAAAAACTTACCGCGGCTGCGACCGCCCTGACCATCGTGTCGACCATGCCCGCGCTCGCCGATGAGGCCGCGCCGGTCATGGATATCGAGATCGTGACACAGAACACAAGCGTGGAGCCGACGCAAGCCGATGTGCTTGTTCCGATCCTGATGATGACGTTCATGGCGCTGACAGCGAGCTGACGCCACGCCGAAGCCTGCGTAAGGCCGCCCCCTGACAGGGCGCGGCCTTTGCATTTCTCCAAGTCGAACGTCAGTGCGCGGTTGCCCCCTTGCCGGCATCCGCAACCGCCTTGGCCGCCGCAGCAGCCGCCGCCGCCTCTTCCGCTTCCTCGTCCCACTCCACCGGCTCCGGTTGGCGGACAAGCGCCTGTGCCAGCACATCGCGCACGTGATCGACGGGGATGATTTTGAGCCCTTCCTTCACGTTGTCCGGGATCTCCGCCAGATCCTTTTCATTCTCTCGCGGGATCAGCACCGTCTTTATCCCGCCCCGGAGCGCGGCCAGCAGCTTTTCCTTCAACCCGCCGATCGGCAGGGCATTGCCGCGCAGCGTGACCTCGCCGGTCATGGCGATATCCTTGCGCACCGGAATGCCTGTCAGCACCGATACGATGGAGGTCACCATGGCAAGCCCGGCGCTTGGCCCGTCCTTGGGTGTGGCGCCTTCGGGAACATGGACGTGGATATCCCATTTCTCGAACTTCGGCGGCTTCACCCCGATCTCGGGCGCAATGGAACGCACATAGCTTGACGCGGCGTCGATGGATTCCTTCATCACGTCGCCGAGCGTGCCCGTCGTTTTCATCCGGCCCTTGCCAGGCAGGCGCAGCGCCTCGATGTTCAAAAGCTCGCCACCGACCGACGTATAGGCCAGCCCGGTCACCACGCCGACCTGATCGGCATCCTCCGCCAGACCGAACTTGTATTTCCGAACACCGAGGAAATCGGCAAGGTTGTCGGGGGTAACGGTGATCGTCTCGACCTCTTTCTTGATGATCTTCGTGACCACCTTACGCGCGATCTTGGCAATCTCGCGTTCCAGATTCCGCACCCCCGCTTCGCGCGTATAATAACGGATGATATCGGTCAGGGCCTCATCGGTCAGCGAGAATTCGGACGGTTTCAGCCCGTGGTTCTTGACCTGCTTTTCCAGAAGGTGCTGCTTTGCGATCTCGCGCTTTTCATCCTCGGTGTAGCCCGCCAGCGGGATGATCTCCATCCGGTCCAGTAGCGGTCCGGGCATGTTGTAGCTGTTGGACGTGGTCAGGAACATGACGTTCGAGAGGTCGTATTCGACCTCAAGATAATGGTCCACGAAGGTGGAGTTCTGTTCCGGGTCCAGCACCTCCAGCATCGCCGAAGCCGGATCGCCGCGGAAATCCTGCCCCATCTTGTCGATCTCGTCGAGCAGGATCAGCGGATTGGTCGTCTTGGCCTTTTTCAGCGCCTGGATGATCTTGCCGGGCATGGAGCCGATATAGGTGCGCCGGTGGCCGCGGATCTCGGATTCGTCGCGCACGCCGCCAAGCGAAATGCGGATGAATTCGCGCCCCGTCGCCCGCGCCACCGATTGCCCGAGCGAGGTCTTGCCGACGCCCGGCGGCCCGACAAGGCACATGATCGGACCCTTCAGCTTCTTCGAGCGCTGCTGCACGGCAAGGTATTCGACGATCCGTTCCTTGACCTTTACAAGCCCGTAATGATCGTCATCGAGGATCTTCTCGGCGCGGCCCAGATCCTTCTTGATGCGGGATTTCACCCCCCAGGGAATGGTCAGCATCCAGTCGAGGTAATTGCGCACCACCGTGGCCTCGGCGCTCATCGGGCTCATGTTCTTGAGCTTCTTGACCTCGGCCTCGGCCTTGTCGCGCGCTTCCTTCGACAGCTTGGTGTTGGCGATCTTCGCTTCCAGTTCGGCAACCTCGCCTTCGCCGTCCTCGCCGTCGCCAAGCTCCTTCTGAATGGCTTTCATCTGCTCATTCAGGTAATACTCACGCTGCGTCCGCTCCATCTGCGATTTCACGCGGGTCTTGATCTTCTTCTCGACCTTCAGGACGCTCATTTCGCCCTGCATCAGCCCGTAGACCTTTTCCAGCCGCTCGGCCACGTCGAGCGTTTCCAGAAGCTCCTGCTTCTGGCCCACCTCTATGCCCAGATGACCGGCCACCAGATCGGCCAGCCTGGCGGCCTCGGTGCTTTCGGCGACGCTGGTCAGCGCCTCTTCGGGGACGTTCTTCTTGACCTTGGCATAGCGCTCGAATTCCTCGGCGACCGGCATCAGCAACGCCTGAACGGCGGCGGGGTCGCCCTCTGTCTCCGGCAGGTTCTCGGCACTGGCCTCGAAGAAATCGGGATTGTCGAAGTAGCCGGTGATCTGCACCCGCGATTGCCCCTCGACCAGCACCTTCACCGTGCCATCGGGCAGCTTGAGCAGTTGCAGCACGTTGGCCAGCACGCCAACGCGGTATATTCCGTCGGTATCGGGATCATCGACCGCCGGGTCGATCTGGCTGCTCAACAGGATCTGCTTGTCATCCTGCATCACCTCTTCCAGCGCGCGCACGGATTTTTCGCGTCCCACGAAGAGCGGCACGATCATGTGCGGAAACACCACGACATCGCGCAGCGGAAGGACAGGATAGGTGGTCATTTGCTCTGGCATGTTGCCTTCCTCGTTCTTGGCAAGAGGGCCCTGGCCCCGACGCCGCAGCGGCCGCGTCCCTCTCCGGGTTCAACTCAACAAAATGGGGCGAAGCCACTCCAATTTCAAGCTGGCCGGACAGCCGCCTGCCGCGCCGTCCTGTCTGCACGTCACCGCCGCCGGGGGCAAGACGGGTTCTGCCGGGAAAGTGAACGAAGGCTTGATACGGATCACCGTGGCAGGGCGTAAAGCGACAGGCGCGCACCCTCGATGACCGGGGAGAGCGTCGCGCGCATCGCCGGCCAGCCTTCCGGCGCCTCCGCGTCAAGCGCGACAATCGCGCGCGAGGTCAGCAGGATGCGCCCCGGCCCGGTGTCCGCCGCCGCACCAAGGCCAGACACGGGCAGCAATTCGGCGGGCGAGAAAAACAGCAGGTATCCGGTACAGATATAGCCGCAATCGTCAATGACCACGTCGCCGCGCCGCACCTCGTCCAGCAGACCGGCGTGCACGACACGCCAGTGATCGGTCCGAGCCTCGGCAAAGCCCAGCATCGCCCCGGCGAAATTTGCCAGCCACAGCGACAGCGCCGCGATAACCGTCGCGCGCCGGACCCAGCGTCGCGCAGGGTCGAGCCGCAGCACGACCAGCAGCACGAGGAAGGGCAGTGCCGCGATCCAGAACTCCTTGTTGGTGGGTTCCCAGATCGTCGTCACGGTGGCGTAGGTCGCGCCGTGCAGCATCAGAAGGGGGCGGAAGCCATAGGTCAGCAACGGCGCCACCCCGAACGCGGCACGCAGCGCCACCGCCACCACCGCGCCGACGCTGATCGCCGTCAGCCCGGCAAGAAGCCCCGCGTTCAGCATCAGACCGGTGGCGGCGAAATGTATCTCCTCGACCAGTTGGTGGCCGGGAAACGCGGCATCGACGATCTCGGGAAGGCCGGGAATGGCAAACAGGAACAGGCTCGACCAGATCGCGCCGCCCAGCCCGATCAGCGCCTTCAACGGCGCGAGCCATGACAACGGCGCCCACAGCCCGTCGGCCGCATACCCGCGCGCCCAGTCGAACAACGCCGGCAACGACCGGTGCCCGAGCAGTCCCCAGCCGACCCAGAGGTACACCGCCCCAACGACCAACCCGAACACCGCGAGCCAGATCGCCGTCAGCCGCCATTGGCGCGCCGCCAACAGCAAAACCAGCGCCGGAACGGCGAGGAACACATGGCTTTGGTGCAGCAACGTGGCAATCGCGGCAAGAAACGCCGCAAGCGTCGCCGCCCGCGCCCCGCCGCGCTCCCAGCCGACCTGCCAAAGCGCCAGGAAACTGGCCAGCACGAAGGGCAAGGGCACCGTGTAAGTGTCGGGATACATGCCGTAAAGCCAGACCGCGAAACAGCCCGCAAGCAGCCAGACAGACGCCATCGCCCCCCACAATCCGCCACCCGCAACCCGCGCGATCTTCCACACCAGCGCCAATGTCCAGATCAACGCCGCAAGGCTGGCCAATTGCATCACGACAAGCGCGCTCGCCCCTGGCCAGACGACCTGTGCGCCCCGCGTCAGGCCCAGCATCAACGGCTCATAAAGCAGGTGATTGGGGTGCCACTGCGGCACCCTGCCCGCAACGCGATCGACGTAGTAGACCGCGTCCTCGGCCTCGGTGAAATTCTGCGGGAAGGTCAGAAGGTAGATCAGCGCGATCAACAGCAGCGACAACAGCGGCAAAAGCCGGTCGCTACGCGTTTCCAGAATGCTGCCCGGTTGCCGCTCTGCCATCGCGTCCGTTCCGAATGCGAAAGTCTTACGCTTACCACGCACCGCCGGGTGCGACCAGTTCCGTGTCACAGCCGCCCGATATCGCCCTCGGCCCTCTGCGCATGGAAGCGTGTCTCGAACGCAGCGAAGCGATCCTGTGCAACTGCATCCCGGATCTCCTGCATAAGCTGTTGGTAGTAATGCAGGTTATGCCATGTCAGCAGCATCGCGCTGATCAGTTCCCCAGACCGGTAGACATGGTGCAGGTAGGCGCGGGAATAGCCGGTGCAGGCCGGACAGGTGCAGTCCTCGTCCAGCGGGCGCGGGTCGTCCTGGTGGCGCGCATTCTTGAGGTTGACCACCCCGCGCCGCGTCCATGCCTGCCCGGTCCGGCCCGAGCGGGTGGGCAGTACGCAATCCATCATGTCAATGCCACGCGCGACGGCGCCGACGATGTCGTCGGGCTTGCCCACCCCCATCAGGTAGCGGGGGCGGTCCTTTGGCAGAAGGTCGGGCGCGTAGTCAAGGCAGTCGAACATTGCCGCCTGCCCCTCGCCCACCGCCAACCCGCCGATGGCATAGCCCTCGAAGCCGATCGCCCGCAGCGCCTCGGCGCTTTCCGCGCGCAGGTCGCGGTCCAGCCCGCCCTGCATGATCCCGAACAGCGCGTGACCCGGCCGGTATCCGAACGCCGCACGACTGCGCGCCGCCCAGCGCATCGAAAGGCGCATCGACTCTGCGATCCGGTTCCGGTCGGCGGGCAGCGCCGGGCATTCGTCGAAGGCCATAACGATGTCGGAGCCCAGAAGCCGCTGAATCTCCATCGAGCGTTCGGGAGTCAGCATGTGCCGCGAGCCGTCGATATGCGATTTGAAACTCACGCCCTCCTCGGTCAGTTTGCGCAGGTCGGCGAGGCTCATCACCTGAAAACCGCCCGAATCGGTCAGGATCGGTTTGTCCCAGTTCATGAAGCGGTGCAGCCCGCCAAGCCGGTCGATCCGTTCCGCCGTGGGGCGCAGCATCAGGTGGTAGGTATTGCCCAGCACGATATCGGCGCCGGTCGCGGCGACGTTCTCGGGCAGCATCGCCTTGACGCTGGCCGCCGTTCCCACCGGCATGAAGGCCGGCGTGCGGATCTGCCCGCGCGGTGTCGAGATTACCCCCCGCCGCGCCTTGCCGCTGGTTGCGGTGACGTCGAAGGAAAACCGCTGTGTCATGGCGCCTGCACCTCTTTGGTTATCTGTGGCCCCGTCATAGAACTTTTTGGGCGGTAGCCAAGGAAGGACCGCCCCCAACGACGCGCCGCGGCCGGCACGCGAAGACCGCAGAAAGCCCCCGCGGGGGGGGCACCCGGCCCGCGACCCATGTGCCCGGACTTTGGCAGCGTCAGGGGACAGGTCAGGGGACAGGGGGGGGGGCAAGGCAGGTCAGGCCGATTCCGATTGCCGGCTGTCGGGCCGGGTGTCGCGGCCTGAGCTGTCATCATCGTCGGCGGGGGCGAACAGATCCGCCGCGCTGCCCTCGATTTCCAGCGTTTCGACCTCGTCCGGCACGCGGTCGTGGTTGACGTCGCCGGTGCCGGGGTAGACCAGGCCGGCCGAGATCACCAGCTTGGCGGCATCCTCCACCGACATCTTCAGGATCTGCACATCCTCCAGCGGCAAGAACAGCAGGAAGCCCGAGGTCGGGTTCGGCGTTGTCGGCAGGAAAACCGAGATCATGTGCGTGTCGTGGCGCGCCGCGATCTCGCCCTTGGCATCGGTGGAGATGAAGGCAATCGCCCAGATCCCTTTGCGCGGGTATTCCACAAGGCAGGCCTTTTCAAAGCTCGACTTGCCCTGCGCCAGCACCGTTTCGGCGATCTGCTTGAGCCCCGAATAAAGCGATCGCACGCCGGGGATCGTCAGCACGAGCGATTCGGCGGTGCGGATCAGCGACCGGCCAATCAGCCCCTTGGCGACCCAGCCGACAATCACCGTTGACAACAGGAAGATCGCAACGCCGATACCCCTGATATCGACCGCGATGTTGAAATAGTCGCGGATCAGGATCGCCGGGTTATAGTCTGCGGGCAGCCACGGCAGAATCCACGAGTCGATCCAGCCGATCACCGTCCAGATCAGCCAGATCGTCAGCCCGATGGGCGCGATCACGATCAAACCGGTGAAAAAACTCGCCTGCAAGGACGAGATCCAGCCGCGCTTTGGCGGCGGGGGCGGCTCGGGCAGTTCCATGGGTTCTGTTGATCCTTCGTGGCTCGGATATCCCTTCATTAAGGGCGGCGTCGCCCGCAAACAAGGGATCAGCGTGTCAGCCGCGCCGCGCAGCGCAGGCGATTGCCGCCGCCAGCCGGGCGTTGTTCAGCACAAGGGCGATATTGGCGTCCAGCGACCGGCCTTCGGTCAGCTCGAAAATGCGTTGCAGCAGGAAAGGGGTGACGGCCTTGCCGGTGATTCCCCGTGCCCCGGCCTCGGATTGGGCGTGCGCGATGATCGGTGCCAGCCGCTCTGCCGGGATTTCATCGGCCTCGGGGATCGGGTTGGTCACAAGCTGCCCGCCGGGCAGGCCCAACCGGGCACGCATCGCAGCCGCGGCGGCGATTTCATCGGCCGCGTCCATGCGCAGCGGTGCCGGCAAGCCAGAGCGCCGAGACCAGAAGGCCGGGATCTCGTCCTGTCCGAAGGCGATGACCGGCACGCCGTGGGTTTCCAGCACTTCCAGGGTTTTCGGGATATCGAGGATCGCCTTCGGCCCCGCCGCGACCACCGTCACCGGTGTCTGGGCCAGTTCCGCAAGGTCGGCGGAAATGTCGAAACTGTCCTCGGCCCCTTTGTGCACGCCACCGATCCCGCCGGTGGCAAACACCCCGATCCCGGCCAGATGCGCGCCGATCATGGTGGCTGCGACCGTGGTCGCCCCGGTCTTGCCGGTGGCAAGCGCGACGGCAAGGTCGGCGCGGCTTAGCTTCATCACGCCGTCCGCCTGCGCCAACGCCGCAAGCGCCGCATCGTCCAGCCCGATATGCAGGCGACCGCCCATGACCGCGATCGTCGCAGGCACCGCGCCCGCCGCCCGCACCTCCGCCTCCACCGCGCGCGCCGTCTCGAGGTTCCTCGGCCACGGCATGCCATGGGTGATGATGGTGCTTTCCAGCGCCACGACGGGCGCGCCATTGGCCCGCGCCTCGGTCACCTCGGGCGAGACGGTCAGGATATCTCGGGTCATCGGCTGTCTCCGGCAACATAGGCGGCGGCGGTGGCAAGGGCATGGGTCAGCGCGGCGGCGCGCGCCGCACCACGCGTCTCGGCGGCGATATGGGCCGCCATGAAGGTATCGCCCGCCCCGGTCACGCGACGCGGCGCGACCGGCGGCGGCGCGAACGAAACGGAGCCATCGGCGCGCGCATCCACGGCCAGCCGCCCGCCATCGGTGACCAGAACCCGCCGCGCGCCCGCCGCCAAAAGCGCCTCCGCCCCGGATTCGGCGCAACTGACAGCGCGGCCCGCGATCAGCCCGGCTTCTTCGGCATTGACGTAGATCGTGGCGCCGGGGTGGGTCAGAAACACGCGCAGACGCTCGGCCTTGCCGGGCGAGGCCGGGGCCACCCGCAGATCGGCCAGCGAAAAGAGCGGGCTTTGCGCGATTTCAGCCAGCACGTCCGGCGTCAGGTTGCCGTCGATGGCCATCGGCCCCTGCCACGGTGCCCCCGGACTGGCCAGCCGCCCATCTTCCAGCGGTGCCAGAATGCGTGCCCCGGCGGCCTCCAGAGACCGGGCATCGGCCAGCGCGGCCAGCAAATGCCCCTGCGCCTCGATCGCCACGTATTGATCGGTCGACAGGGCGCGGTCGACCAGAACATGCGCCACGTCAAGCCCCATGCGACCGCATTCCGCCAACAGCGCCGCCCCCGCAGCATCCTCCCCCACGACCGACAGCAGCACCGGTCGCAGCCCCTGCGCCCGCAATGTCACCGCGATGTTCAGCGCCACACCGCCGGCAAGACGCGTGATCTGCCCCGGCTTGTCATTGCCGGGCGCCATCGACAGGTCAGTGCGGCCGATGATGTCCCAAAGGACCGAGCCGATGCACAGGATATCGGGACGATTGGTCATGCGCCCTTCCCTAAGCGAGCCCGTCCGCGCCGTCCATGGCTTTCCTCCCGGTCCCCCGCCCGACCCCATTGCCACGATCCGCCCGGCAGCGTTTCGCAGGCGCGTGCGACCGCCCTGCCCTTGCATTAACCTTAACGCCCGCTTTTCATCTTGGCACAAATACTTCGGGGGGTCGCCGCGAGGCGACGGGGGCAGCGCCCCCTCTGCCCTGCGCCCCCCTCAAGCCGCCTCGTCATAGCTCGCCCCGCGCCCGCCGCCGATGAGCGGCAGCGAAGAGGCGCGCGGATCGGCGCGGCGCCGCCGCGACGACCCCTTCACTCCGCCTCGTACCACCACACATCGGGCTGGAAGCCCAGCCAGTCGCCGTAGATCGGCAACCGTTCCGGGTAGTGCAACTCGCGCACATGGGCGATGCGGCTCACCGGCGAATACCAGATCGGGATCACGTAGCGCCCCGCCGTCAGCACCCGGTCGAGCGCCCGCACGGCGGCGCGGTAATCGTCCTGGCTCTCGGCGCTCAGCATCTCGTCCACCATCGCGTCGATCGCCGGGTTGCAGACCCCCATCAGGTTGCGGCTGCCCTCCACGTCGACCATCTCGCAGCCCCAGTAGAGGTATTGCTCGTTGCCGGGCGACAGCGACACGCCGCGCGCGAGCCAGGTCATGTCGAAATCGAAGGCATCCGTTCGTTCGCGGTATTGCGCGCTGTCGATCGTCGTCACCCTCGGCGCGATGCCGAGGCGGGCCAGCGATTCCACGTAGATATTGATGATCGCCTGATTCTCGGCCGAGCCCTGTTGCAGCACGATCTCGAAGGTGAATGGCGCGCCATCCGGGCCGGTCATCACCCCGTCCTCGACGCTGTAGCCCGCCGCCTCCATCAATCCCATGGCGGCGCGGATGCCCGCCCGGTTCGCCTCGCGCCCGTTCGAAACGGGAAATTCATACCCCTCCAGCGCACCGGGCAGCAGGTGATCGGCGAAGGGCACCAGCAATTCGCGCACCCGGCCGGTGGCCTCGCCGGGCTGCATGCCAAGCACCGAGTTCGAGAAATAGGAGGTGATGCGCGGCGCCAGCCCGCCATTCTGGGTTTGGTTGATGAATTCGTAGTTGAAGGCCTGGATCATCGCCTCGCGCACGCGCCAGTCCTCGAATTGCGGCGAGCGGGTGTTCATCACGAAGCCCCACATGCCGGTGGGCCGCTGATGCGGGATTTCCGACAGCACCACCTCGCCCGATCGCACGCGCGGGAAATCGTAGTTGGTTTCCCAGTCGGCGGCGTTGCTCTCGCGGATCGTGGTGATCTCGCCGGCGACAAAGGCCTCGCGCATCGCCGTGCCGTCGCCGAAGAATTCCAGCCGGATCTCGTCGATCACGTTGGTGCCGCGCCGGAACCCCAGGTCGCGGCCCCAGTAATCGGGGTCGCGGCGCAGCGAGACGTAGCGGCCAGGCTCGAAATTGTCGATCACGTAGGGCGCGCTCGACACCGGGATCGCGTCGATGCCGCTGTCGGTGAAATCGCGCCCCTGCCATTGCGCCGCTTGCAGGATCGGCCGCAGCCCCATGATCAGCGCCAGTTCCCGGTCCGGTTCGCTGAAGGTGATGCGCACGCCGCGTTCGCCGACCGCCGCGATGCTCTCGACCCGGTTCCAGGCGTTGCGGTAGCGCGGATGCCCCTCGGTGCCCAGCGTCTCGTAAGACCAGATCACATCCTCGACCGTCACCGGGCTGCCATCGGAAAACCGCGCCTCCGGGCGCAGGTGGAATTCGACCCAGGCACCGTCCGCTCCGACCTCGACCGATTCGGCGAGGAGGCCGTACAGCGTGAAGGGCTCGTCCCACGAGCGCCCCATCAGGCTCTCATAGGCAAGGAACCGCAACTGCCACGGGGTGCTGCCTTGGCGGATATGCGGATTGAGGCTGTCGAAGCTGCCGACCTCGCCGGTGACGATGCGCCCCCCCGTCGGCGCGTCGGGATTGGCATACGGAAGATGCGCAAAATCCGCGGGGAGCGCGGGGTCGCCATACATGGCGATGCCATGGCTGGGCTCCGCCGCCGCGACGCCCGAGAGAATCGCCAACACCCCGAAAACCGCCGCGCCGCGTGTGACTCTGCCTGTGAAACAATGTCTGGCCATTCGTGAACAATCCTCTTCTGCCCTTGCTGCGCTTGTTCTCAAGGCTATCCGCTGGTCGCGCGGCTTTCAAACTTTTCGGTTGGACTCGCGCCGACAGATTGCTTATAACACTCTCACTGCTCGATAGGTTTCTTGCCTGTATGAAACCTGCCTCAATAACTGACGCCGGCCTTGTGCCGGCGTTTTTTTGTGCGCGTTCCGGCTTTCCCCTATCCATTGTGCAATCGCAGCATTAAGCTGACACCGATGCAGATCAGGAGGATCCCATGGCCATCACCACGTCACTCGACGGCAAGACCGCGATCATAACCGGATCGAACTCCGGCATCGGGCTGGGCATTGCCCAAGAACTGGCCCGCGCCGGGGCGAATGTCGTTCTGAACTCCTTTACCGACAGTGACGAGGATCACGCCCTCGCCGCCGACATCGCCAGGAAACACGGCGTCACCGCGCGCTACATAAAGGCCGATATGTCAAAGGGCGACGCGGCGCGCGCGCTGATCGAACAGGCCGGCAGATGTGACATCCTGGTCAACAATGCCGGCATCCAGCATGTCGCGGCCATCGACGAGTTCCCGGCGGAAAAATGGGACGCGATCATCGCCATCAACCTTTCCTCCGCCTTCCACACCACCGCCGCTGCGCTGCCGATGATGCGCAAGGCGGGCTGGGGCCGGGTCATCAATATCGCAAGCGCGCATGGCCTCACCGCCTCGCCCTACAAATCCGCCTATATCTCCGCCAAGCACGGCCTCGTCGGCCTGACCAAGACCACCGCGCTGGAAACCGCCGAAGAACCGATCACCGCCAACGCGATCTGTCCGGGCTACGTGCTGACCCCCCTCGTCGAATCGCAGATCCCCGACCAGATGAAGGCCCACGACATGGACCGCGACACCGTGGTGCGCGAGGTCATGCTGGCGCGCCAGCCGTCGAAAGAGTTCGCCACCGTCGAGCAGATGGGCGGCACCGCCATCTTCCTGTGCACCGACGCCGCCGCCCAGATCACCGGCACCACGATCAGCGTCGATGGCGGCTGGACCGCGCTCTGACCCCGTCCAGGGCGCCGCGTTCACCCCCCGTTAAGGTTAACGCGCCGCCCTGCCCTTCTTCTTGGTCAAAATACTCCCGCCGGAGGCTCCCGACCATGCAGCCAGACAGACCTCCCGAATGACCGTGCGCCGCATCAACATCGCCCTGCAGGGCGGCGGCGCGCATGGCGCCTTCACCTGGGGCGTGCTCGACCGGCTGCTGCGTGAACCGAGCGTCGAGATCGCGGGCATTTCCGGCACCTCGGCGGGGGCGCTGAACGGTGCCGCCGTCAAGGCCGGGCTCAGCCAGGGCAGCCGCAAACTGGCGCGCGAAAACCTCGAATGGCTCTGGGAACAGATGGGCGCGATCACCGACGAGCGCTTCGCCGGCTGGCTCGGCGCGGCGTCCCCGATGGCGATCAGCCGGCTCATCGAGACGTCACTGCCCTTCGCCGTCTCCGACGCCATGTCGCGGGTCGTCAGCCCCTATGCCTACGGGCCGTTCTACACCAACCCGCTGCAACCGTTGGCCGAAAAGTTCCACTACAAGGATATCTGCTGTGCCGAAGGCCCCGCCTTCTTCGTCTGCGCCACCAACGTGCGCAGCGGCAAGGTGCGCGCCTTCGGCGGCGACGAGATCACGCCCAAGGCCCTTCTCGCCTCGGCCTGCCTGCCGACGCTGTTTCAGGCGGTGGAGATCGAGGATCCCGACACCGGGGCCTGCGACGCTTACTGGGACGGCGGCTATACCGGAAACCCGGCCCTCTTCCCGCTCTACGACGCGGATCTGCCCGACGACATCGTGATCGTGAACATCAACCCGCTCCTGCGCGAAGATGTGCCGAAATCGGCCCGCGCGATCCAGAACCGGGTGAACGAAATCAGTTTCAATTCCGCCCTCTTGCGCGATCTGCGGGCCATCGCCTTCGTGCAGCGGCTGCTGGCGGACGGGTCGCTGCGACCGGGGCGGATGAAGAACGTGCTGGTGCACATGATCGCCGACGACCTTCTGATGCGGCAGCTTTCGGTTGCCACCAAATCGGTGCCGGTGCCGCAGGTGTTGCACCAGCTGCGCGAAGCCGGCGCAGCGGCCTGCGACGCGTTCCTGTCGGCGCATGGCGACAAGATCGGGCACGAAGGAACCGCCGACCTCGCGGCGATGTTCGGATAGGGCGCGGCGCGCGCGGCCGATCAATCCGACCCGAACAGATCCCGCGTAAAGATCTTGTCCGCGACATCGGACAGCTCCTCTGCCCGCCGGTTGGCGATGATGATGTCGGCGCGCGCCTTGAAGGCGGTCAACTCGGTCAACACGTCAGAGCCGTAGAACGCCGTTTCCGATAGCGCCGGCTCATAGACGATCACCTCGACCCCCTTTGCCTTCAGCCGCTTCATCACACCCTGGATGGAGCTTTGGCGGAAATTGTCGGATCCCTGCTTCATCACCAGCCGGTAAATGCCGACGCAGGCGGGGGTCCGTTTCAGGATCTGCTCGGCAATGAAATCCTTGCGGGTCCGGTTGGCATCCACGATCGCCTTGATCAGGTTTTGCGGCACCTCGGAATAATTGGCCAGCAGCTGCTTGGTATCCTTGGGCAGGCAATAGCCGCCATAGCCGAAGGACGGGTTGTTGTAATGCGTTCCGATGCGCGGGTCGAGCCCGACGCCCTCGATGATCAGACGGCTGTCGAGCCCGAGGCTCATCGCGTAGCTGTCCAACTCGTTGAAATAGGCCACCCGCATCGCAAGGTAGGTGTTGGCGAAAAGCTTGATCGCCTCCGCCTCGGCGGGCCCGGTGAACAACACCGGCACGTCGTCGGCCAGCGCGCCGCCGCGCAGGAGATCGGCAACAACGCGCCCCCGGTCCGAATCGTCGCCAACGACGATGCGGGTCGGGTAGAGGCTGTCGTAAAGCGCCCGGCCCTCGCGCAGAAACTCCGGGCTGAAGATCACCCGGTCGGTGCCCAACTGATCGCAAAGCGACCGGGTGTAGCCGACCGGCACCGTCGATTTGATGACGATCGTGGCCGTCGGATTGACCGAAAGCGCCATCGACACCACGCTTTCCACGCTCGACGTGTCGAAGACGTTGGTCACCGGGTCATAGTTCGTCGGCGTTGCGACAAGGATGACATCCGCGCCTTCGAAGGCCGCGGCGGCATCGGTGGTCGCCGTCAGGTCAAGCGGCTTTTCGGCAAGGTAGCTTTCAAGCTCCGCGTCGATGATCGGGCTGCGCCGCGCGTTCACCATCGCGACCCGGTCGGCGTCGAGGTCGACAGCGTGAACGCTGTTGTGCTGCGCCAGCAGGACGGCATTGGACAGGCCGACATAGCCGATCCCGGCCACGGCGATTTTCATTCCGGACATGCAGACTGCCCTCCTCGGTCATCGGAAAACGCCGGCGCATACCGGCGCATGTGGATCATCGGCGCGCATAGACATCCTCGTACCGGATGATGTCATCCTCACCCAGATACGCCCCTGTCTGAACCTCGATCAGCACCATCGGCATCTTGCCGGGGTTTTCCATCCGGTGAGTCGCCCCGAGCGGCACGTAGACCGACTGGTTTTCGGTCAGCAGCGTCACCGTGTCCTCGACCGTCACCCTGGCGGTGCCGACAACGACGATCCAGTGTTCGGACCGGTGGTGATGCGATTGCAGCGACAGAACCGCGCCGGGGTTTACCACGATCCGTTTGACCTGGAACCGGTCCCCCCTGATCAGGCTTTCATACCAGCCCCATGGCCGGTAATCGCGCGGCAATTGCACCGCTTGCGGGACGCCTTTTTCCTTCAGCGCGGCGACCGCGTCCTTGACGCGCTGCGCCTCGGTCATCGGCGCGACCAGCACCGCGTCGGACATCGCCACGACCATCATGTCGTCAAGGCCGATACCGACGACCTGCTGACCGTCGCTATCCGAGCGCAACAGGCTGTTGGTGCACGCGATCGCGGTCGCGCCCGGTGAGCAGGCATTGCCGGCCGCGTCGTGGCCGCTTTCCTGCCAGACCGCGTCCCATCCGCCAAGGTCCGACCAGCCCGCGCCATAAGGCATGACGCTCAGCGTGTCGGCCTTTTCCATGATCGCGTAATCTATGGAGATATCGGGTGCCTGCGACCACGCATCTTCGGCCAGCCGCAGGAAGGACAGGTCTGTCCGCGCCTGCTCGACCGCCTTTGACACCGGCTCCAGCACCTCGGGGGCGTGGCTGCGAAAGGCCGCGATCAGCGTTTTTGCCGTGAACAGGAAGATGCCCGCGTTCCACAGGAACCGGCCCGAAGCGAGCATCTCGCCGGCGCGCGCTGCATCGGGCTTTTCCACGAAGCGGCGCAAGGGTTGCGGAGTGGTCGCGCGCGGGTCGGCGTCGTCGGCCAGTTCAAGATAGCCATAGCCGGTTTCGGGGCGCGTGGGGGTGATGCCAAAGGTCACCAGATCGCCCGCCGTGGCGCGCGGTACCGCTGCCCGGATCGCGCCGCGGAATCCGTCCGCATCCGGGATCACGTGATCGGACGGCGCGACAAGCATCACCGCCTCGGGATCGCTGCGCGCAAGCCACAGCGCCGCGGCAAGGATCGCCGGGGCGGTGTTGCGGCCCGCAGGTTCGATCAGGATGGATTGCGGGGCAAGCGCCACCTGCGCCAGTTGCTCGGTCACGATGAAGCGGAAAGGATCGCCCGTCACCACCACCGGCGCGGCAAAGCCATCGCCCGACAGCCGCCGGGCCGAGGCCTGGAACAGGCTTTCCTCGCCCATCAGCCGGGCAAATTGCTTGGGGTAGGATTTGCGCGACAAAGGCCAAAGCCGGGTGCCGGACCCGCCGCAAAGAAGGATGGGGTGGATCATGTCGAGGGTGGCTCCAACACGGATTGCGACGGGCAAGGGGTTTTGAAAAACCGTGCCGTTCACAAGCGTTAGACCAGCTTCGGTGCCGATGCAATCTGTCGGCGCGATCATCGCGGGGGGGGGCACCTGCGGGCAACATGGCGGCGACGCTAAAGCCGCCCGGTCAGCGACACCCGCAACAGCCGTCCGCGCCGGGCAAATTCGCTTTCATCGAGCGCACCCGCCGCCACGCGGGCCGGATCGGCGCGGGCCGATCTCAACGCGGCCTCTGCCCGCCAGAAGGCGTAGAGCACCGGGCGCACCGGTTTCGGGATCGCCCACTGCCCCGCTTTGCCGCGCCCCAACCGCGCAAGCGCCTGATCGGCCAGCGCACGCACCCCCTCGGGGCGGCCATCCGGCAACGGCACCCGCCCGTGCGCCTCCAGCTCCGGCACCGCGCGCAAAAGCGCCGCGATTCCGGCCCCGTGCGCCATGTCGCGCACCGGCGCCTCGGCCTCTGCCCCGGCGCCGAGCGCCCGCGCGGCGACCCATGCAAGGTTGCCGGAGGTGGCGTCGATGTAGGCTTCGAAATGCGCCCCGTCCTCGAACGCGTCGCGGTAGACATCCCAGCGGCGCGCGGCAATGAGCGCATCCAGAAGCCCGGCATCCTCGGCCCGCACCGCCCCGGCCAGCGGCGCCACCACCTCGTGGGCGCGCGGCTTGGCCCCCTGCCCGATCTCGTCCACCACGTCGCGCCAGAATTGCAGACGCATCTCGGCAATCATCGGCTCCGAGGCGACCCACGGGGCGCGGGCGACTTCGAGGTTGAAGGCGTAGAGCGGGAACAGCACCGCGCGGGCAGCGGGGGGGGCGGCCATGGCGGCCAGAAACCGGTCACGGTCGCCCCGCTTCACCAGTTCGGCGCAAGCCTGAACGCTCATGCAGCAGGCGCCCCGTCGCGCACCAGTTTCCACGTCACCGCGTCGAGTAGCGCCTCGAACGAGGCATCGACGATATTGGCAGAGACGCCCACCGTCGACCAGCGCCGGCCGCTGCTGTCCTCGCTGTCGATCGTCACACGGGTCACGGCCTCTGTTCCGCCCTGGGTGATGCGGACCTTGAAATCGACCAGCTTTATATCGTCGATATAGGATTGGTAGGGGCCGAGATCCTTGGCCAGCGCCTTCGAGAGCGCATTGACCGGCCCGCGGTCGCCACCGGTCTCGTCCATGCTTTCACTGACCGACAACACCTTCTGATCGCCGATCTTCACCACCACCACAGCCTCCGACAGGCTGACCATGCGGTTATACTTGTTCTTGCGGCGTTCCACCGTGACCTTGTAGCGCTTGACCTCGAAGAAGCCGGGCAACTGGCCGAGCGCGCGCCGCGCCAGAAGCTCGAAACTGGCCTGCGCAGTGTCGAAGGAATAGCCCTCCGATTCGCGCGCCTTGATCTCTTCAAGGATGGTGGCGAGCGCCGGGTCGCCTTTTTCAACCGCGATACCAGCCTCGGCCAGCCGCCGGACCAGATTCGATTGCCCGGCCTGGTTCGACATCGGGATGATGCGGGTGTTTCCGACCAACGCCGGGTCGATATGTTCATAGGTGGTGGGGTTCTTGACGATGGCACTGGCATGCAGCCCGGCCTTGTGGGCAAAGGCCGATGCCCCGACATAGGGCGCCTGCCGCATCGGCACCCGGTTGAGGATATCGTCGAGCGTGCGGCTGACCCGCGTCAGGTCCTTCAGCGCGTCTTGCGACACGCCGATGTCATAGCGCTCGGCATAGGGCGCCTTCAACAGAAGCGTCGGGATCAGCGTCGTCAGGTTGGCATTGCCGCAGCGTTCGCCGAGCCCGTTGAGCGTGCCCTGGATCTGCCGCGCCCCGGCCTCGACGGCGGCAAGGCTGCCCGCGACGGCGCTTTCGGTATCGTTATGGGTGTGGATGCCCAGATGGTCGCCGGGGATGCCCGCCGCGATGACCTCGGCGGTGATGCGACCGATTTCCGCAGGCAAGGTGCCGCCATTGGTGTCGCACAGAACGATCCAGCGCGCACCGGCGTCATGGGCGGCGTGCAGGCAATCGAGCGCATAACCGGGGTTGGCCTTG
>Ga0100380_10000098_pt1 | contig 101681 bp, 96 predicted proteins | sample CryGeymeta201504_FD_80417 | JGI IMG/M metagenome (GOLD analysis project Ga0100380, IMG submission 80417) | Groundwater microbial communities from Crystal Geyser aquifers in Utah, USA - Crystal Geyser metaG 2015-04 | ecosystem: Environmental > Aquatic > Deep subsurface > Groundwater | place... | reverse complement strand
TCCGTTCGTCCTTCGACGCGCTCGAAGAGCCGGGGGGGGGGGGGGGGAGCGTCAGGCGCGGTGGCAGCGGCCCCTTTGTCCTTACCACAAGGGCCAACCGCCTCCCCCGCCGATGAGCGCACGCGAAGAGGCGCGGGGTCGGTGCCGGCAGGCGCCGAGACGCCCTCAATCGTCCGCAACCCCCTCGGCCCGCAGCCGTGCCCGCCTTGCGCGATAGCTTGGCACCACCACCAGAAGCGCGGCCAGCACCAGCAGGCCCAGCGTCATCGGCCTCTCGAGGATGAAACCCAGCCCATTATATAGCTGCATCGCCCGGCTGAAATTGTCCTCCAGCATCGAGCCGAGGATAAAGCCGATCAGAAGTGGTGCCAGCGGATAGTCGGCAAAGCGCAGGATCGTTGCGATCAGGCCCAAACCGACGAGGATCAGAAGCTCGGTCGCGTTATTCTGTCCGATATAGGCCCCCATCAGCGTGAAAAAGAGGATGAAGGGGATCAGGAAGGTGCGCGGCACCGCAAGGATCTTGGCGATATAAGGGATAAGCGGCAGGTTCAGGACAAGCAGCACAAGGTTGCCGATATACATCGAGACGATCACCGCCCAGAATATCTGCGGATCATCGACCATCAGTCGCGGCCCCGGCGTCACGTTCAGCGCAATGAGCGCGCCGAGCAGGATCGCGGTGGTGCCCGACCCCGGAATGCCAAGCGTCAGGAGCGGCACGAAAGACCCGGTGCAGGCGGCGTTGTTGGCGGTTTCGGGTGCCGCCAGCCCCTTGATTGATCCTTTGCCGAACTCCTGTTGTTCCTCATGCGTGGCGATGTTGCGCTCCACCGCATAACCGAGGAACGAGGCGATGGTCGCCCCCGCCCCCGGCAGCACGCCGATGAAAAAGCCCTGGATCGATTGCCGCCCGATCACCGGTGCGATGCTGCGCGCCTCGGCACGAGAGATGCGCAGGTCCTTGATCTCGCCCTGTTTGCCACCCTCGCCGCCGGTCTCTGACCGGGCCGGGTTGAGCACCAGGTACATCGCCTCGGGTAGGGCGAACATCGCCATTGCCAGCGTGATGAAGCTGAAGCCCGATTGCAGGTCCATCAGCCCCATGGTGAAGCGCGGCAGGTTGTAAAGGGCGCCCTCGCCGACCGTCGCCATGATCAGGCCCAGAAGCGTCATCAGCACGGCCTTGGCCACGTTGCCGGTGCCGGCGAAGGCCGCGATCGCCGAAAGCCCCACCACCATCAGCGCGAAATACTCGGCCGAGTGGAACAGCAGCGCGACCGAGGACAGCATCGGCGCGAAGATCATCAACAGCACGACCCCGACCGTGCCCCCGGCGAAAGAGGCGATGGCCGCGATGGTCAGCGCCTTGCCCGCCTTGCCCGCCCGCGCCATCGGGTAGCCGTCGAAACTGCTGGCGACGGTGCCCGCCACCCCCGGCGCGTTGATCAGGATCGACGAGGTGGACCCCCCGAAGATGGCCCCGTAATAGACCCCCGCCAGCAGGATCAGCGCCGCCGATGGATCGCCGATGGTGATCGCCACCGGGATCATGATCGCGATGATCGACATCGGGCCGAGGCCGGGCAGCATGCCGACGAAGGTGCCGATAAGGCAGCCGCCGATGACCATCAGAACATTGGTTACGGAAAAGGCCGTGGAAAGGCCGATCATCAGTCCTTCAAGCATCTGCTCACACCCCCAGGAAAAAAGGCCATGGCCGCAGGAAGATGCCCAGCACCTCCTGTACCAGGTACCAGATGCACCCCGTCGCCACCAAGGCGATCGGGATCATCAGGTGAAACCGGCGTTCGCCGAGGATCAGCGAGCCGAGGATCAGGAACCCGGTGGTCGAGATCAGGAACCCCGCCGGGCGCAGCAGAAACGCATAAGCCGCCATCAGGGCCAGCAGCGACAGCGCCTGACCAAGATTGTAGTCGTGCAGGCGGCGGTAATTGATGTCCTGTGCCTTCGGTTCGCTCGCAGGCTTTTCCAGCCCCAGCAGGATCACCAGCGCGGTCACCGCGCCCAGCACCGCCAATAACTTCGGGAAGGTCGAGGGCCAGACAGGGTTGCGCTGCATGAAGGGCGGCAGGCTGGCGTCCATGGTGAAGAAGGCGGTGTATCCGTATACAAGGCATATCAAAAGGATCACCAGTGCGACCCATCGGTCCAGTGCCATCAGTCCCCCTCCCCGGTTGGTCTGAAATCTCTGCCGCCATCGTGGCCGTGCATGGGGCCGCATTCGACCCCCGTCAAAAAAGCCCCGCGCCCGTTCGACAGGCGCGGGGCGATGTCGGACTTACAGGAAGCCCAGCGTGCGCATCAGGGTGCCGAGGGCCTCTTCCTGCGCTTCAAGGAAGGCGCGGAACTCGTCACCCGAATTGTGGATGTTGACCCAGCCATTGCGGGCGCGAACCTCTTCCCACGCGTCGGTCTCATACATCGCGGCCAGAACGTCGCGGTAGGCTTGCGCCTCTTCGTCCGACAGGGTCGGGGCGCCGAAGAAACCGCGCCAGTTGACGAACTCGACGTCGATGCCCTGTTCCACCATGGTGGGCGCATCTTCATAGGCGGCCACACGCTCGGACGCGGTCACGCCGAGAATGCGCACCTCGCCGGCATTGGCAAGGTCGATCGCCTCGGAAAAGCCGGTGGACAGCGCCACGATTTCGCCCGACAGAAGCCCGGCCATGGCCGCGCCGCCCGCGTCATACGGGATGTAGCTGACTTCCAGCGGATCCTCGCCCGCCGCTTCCATCACCATCGCCGCAACGAGGTGATCCATGCCGCCGGGAACAGAGCCGCCGCCGATGGCGGTGCCGTTCGGGTCGGCGCGGAACGCCTCCAGCAGGTCATCCATGGTTTCGATGTCGCTGTCGGTGTTGACGACGAGCGCGGCGTAGTCGCCGATGGTGCCCGCGATCAGCGTCAGATCGCGGAAGCTTTGCGGGAACACGCCGGTGAGCGAGCGGATCACGATCGGGGTGGAATTCACCATGATCGTGCCGTGCTGGCTTTCGGAATTGTCGATCATATAGCGGATCGCCACGCCGCCCCCGCCGCCCGACATGTTTTCAAAGCTCGCCGACCCGACAAGGCCGGCTTCGGTCAGCGCCTCGCCGGTGCCGCGCGCTGTGCCGTCCCAGCCGCCGCCGGCGCCACCGGGGATCAGGAAATGGATGCTGTCCATCATCGGGCCGCCGCCATGGCTGTCGGCCAACGCGGGGGTGGCGAAGCCCATTACCGCCGCCGCCGCGGCCGCGAAGGCCCGGCGTGTCAGGGTCGATTTCATCATTGTCTCCTCCCAGTTTGACAAAGTGGGGCAAGTGCCCATGGATAGAGTTCAATCACCCGAACCTGACATTCACCTGTCACGCCCGGACCGGAGGTCTCCTGCCCCATGAGGTTTCTTCTTGTAGAAGATAACGCAAAGCTTGCCGCCGCCGTGCTGGACCGGCTGGCGCTGGACGGGCATGTGGTGGATCACGCCATGGACCTCGCCATGGCAGAGGATTTCGCCTGCGTCACGGAATACGACCTGATTTTGCTGGATATCATGCTGCCCGATGGCGACGGGCGCGATTTCCTGAACGCGCAACGCGCACGCGGCGCTGATACGCCGGTAATCGTTCTGACGGCGCGATCCGAAGTGTCGGACCGGGTCGGCGCACTGGATATGGGAGCCGATGACTACATCCCCAAACCGTTCGACTTCGCCGAGCTGGAAGCGCGCTGCCGTGCCGTTCTGCGCCGCCGGACAGGCGCCGCCACCAATGTGAAGCGATTCGGTGCCGTCGCATTCGATGCACTGGCCGGAACGCTGACCAACGGCGACACCGTGATCACGCTGCGAAACCGCGAATTGCGGCTGCTGGAGGTTTTTTTCGCGGCCCCCGGCCAGATCATCCCCAAGCCCAAGCTGGTCGACCGGCTTTTTTCATATGACGAGGACGTCTCGGAAAACGCGATCGAGGTCTATGTCGGCCGCCTGCGCAAACACCTTGAAGGCAGCGAGGTCGCCATCGTCACCGTGCGCGGGCTGGGCTACCGGCTGAGCGTGCCATGAAACGGCGCCGCGCCCGCCCCGGATCCATCCGTCGCCGCCTGACGCTGCAACTGCTGACCGGGGCGGCGGTGATGGCGGTGGTGCTGTTCCTGATCGTGTTCAGTTTCGCGCGCCAGATCGGGGCGGAATCGCAGGACCGTATCCTTGCCGCCTCGGCTGCGGCGATCCTCGATGCCACCACCGTGCAATCGGGCGACCTGCGCGTCGATATCCCCTATTCGGCCTTTACCATGCTCGACAACGCGGTCGACGACCGGGTGTTCTATCGCATCACGCAGGACGGCGAGGGGCTGACAGGCTATGATGACCTGCCCGCCGCGCGGCGCGCCGACGGCGACAGCGCCGGGTTTGACACCGTCACCTATCGCGGCGAGGCGCTGCGCCTTGCCACCCTGTCGCGCCTTGTGTCGATCGACGGAACACCGGCCCGGATCGACGTGACCGTGGGCCAGACCCGCGACGCACAGGCCGAGATGCTGGCCCGTATCCTGCGCATGACGGTGTTGCTTGGGCTTGGCTTCTTCGTTGCGTCGGCGGGGCTCGCGGTGCTGGCCGGGCAAAGCACGGCGGCCTCGCTACAGCGGCTCGCGGGCTCGGTCTCGCGCCGGGGGCCTGCGGACCTTCGCCCGGTGGTCGCCGAGGTTCCGCGCGAGATGCGGTCGCTGGTCGAGTCGCTCAACAGCCTGATCGCGCGGCTTTCGGGCGCCCTCAACCGCACCGAGGAATTCATCGCCGAGGCCGCGCACCGGGTGCGCACCCCGCTGGCCACGGTGCGCGCTCATGCCGAGAACACGCTGCGCCGGGTGGACAAGGAAGAAAACCGCGTGGCCCTGCGCGAGATGATGCGCGCCATCGACGAAAGCAGCCGTGCGGCGGGGCAGCTTCTGGACCATGCCATGGTGTCGTTGCGCGCCGATCAGCTGGAACTGACCCCGCTGGCGCTGCGCCCTCTGGTGCGCGATGTGGTGGCCCGGCTGCGCCCGGTGGCGGACCTGAAGGACATGGATCTGACCTTTGAGGCCACGCACGAGGCCGAAATCATGGGCGACGCCATCCTGGTTCAGAACGCGGTGCGCAACATCCTCGATAACGCGATCAAGTATGCCCCGTCGGAAACGCCGATCAGCGTGGTTTTGACGGTGCAGACAAGCAGCGCCACGCTGACCATCCGCGACCTCGGGCGCGGTTTTCCCCTGACCGGCAGCGACCGGCTGACCAGACGTTTCGTACGCGGCGAAAACGCGTCGGATGTTGTCGGGTCGGGCCTTGGCCTGACCATCGCCGAGGAGGTCGCCCGCGCCCATCACGGTTCCCTGAGCATCGCCAACAACGAAGGAGGCCCCGGCGCATGCGTGCAATTGTCCTTTCCCTTGCGCTGAGCTTGCTCGCACAGACGCTGACAGCCTTCGAGATAGAGGAACAGGCGTCCTTCCCGGTGCCGGATCCGACGGCGCAGCTTCGGGTGATCTCCACCGCCGACGCTGGCCTGTTCACGCCGTTCATCGAGGCCTTCCAGGCCGACAATCCCGGCGTCGCGGTTGACTATGTCATGGTCAGTTCCGCCCAGATCAACGCGGCGCTGGCCGAGGAAGGCGAACGGTTCGACCTTGCCATATCCTCGGCGATGGATTTGCAGATCCAGTTGGCCAATGACGGGCTGGCCCGGCCCTACCGCTCGATGGCCACGGACAGCTTGCCGGATTGGGCGCGCTGGCGCGACCGGGTCTTTGCCTTCACGCTGGAGCCGGCGACGATCGTGCTGTCGCGCGACGCGTTCGACGGGCTGGCGCTGCCGCGCACCCGGCAGGACCTGATCACCGTGCTGCGCGACCACCCAGAACGTTTCGAGCATCGGATCGGCACCTACGACGTGCGCGAGAGCGGGCTGGGTTACCTCTTTGCCACGCAGGACGGACGCAGCTCGGAAACCTTCTGGCGGCTGGTGCAGGTGATGGGCGGGCTCAGGCCACAGCTTTACGGGGCGTCGGCAGCGATGATCGAGGACGTGGCGACGGGCCGACTTGCCGTCGCCTACAATGTGCTGGGCAGCTATGCGCAGTTGCGTGACGACCTTGGTAGGAACATTCACATCATCGCGCCCGAGGATTTCACAACGGTGATGATGCGCAGCGCGCTGATCCCTGCGTCGGCGCAGGCGACGGAGGCGGCAGGGCGCTTCATCGACCATCTGATCGAAACCGGCTGGACGGACGGCGGCGGCCGGTTCGCCTTTCCCGGGATCACACCGGGCACCATGGCGCAGAACGCCAGCCTCCGCCCGATCCAGCTTGGACCCGGATTGCTGGTCTATCTCGACCGCCTGAAACGAAGACAGTTCCTTGAGGAATGGGAGGCCGCGATGGTGCAGCCCGACTAAGAGGCGCTGGTCAGAAAGGCCGCGGCCCGAACCTGCGAGGAGCCCTGACAGGCGGTTGGCCAGGTCCGTGATCTGTTGCGAGGAGCGGCATTCGACCACGTCTTCAGGGCAGCAGGCCATGCGGCCAGTTAACCGCAATGCGCGGCTGGCACCGGGCCTTACTCGGCGATGAAGCGGCGCATGACCCGCGCCTCTTGCCGCTGCATCAGCGCCTCGGCGCCCAGCATGTGGGAGCGCATGATCGCCTCTGCCCGGTCGGCGTCACCGGCTTCCAGCGCCTCCACGAGGTCCAGCTGGTGGCGCTGCCCTCGTGCGCGCAGTTCCTCGTTATGGGGCTCGTAGAGGCGGCGGTAGACCGTCAGGTCGCTCAGGATGCGCGCCATGAAGGACACCATGAAGGCCATCAGCGGGTTCTGCGCATATTCCGCCAGCTTGGCGTGAAAGGTGAGCGAGGCGATATGTTGGTCGCGTTCCTCCTCGGGCGAGGCTGCGGGGCGGGAGTATTGCTGCACCAGCCGGCGCAACTCGGCGATCTGGTCAGGCGTCAGTTGGCCGGCCAGCGAGGCGGCCAGTTCCGGTTCGACGACCTTGCGCATCTGGTAGATGTCGGTGACCGAAAGATCCTGGAAATAGAAATAGTTGGCGAGCAGCGACTTGGCGCGTTCGAGGCTGACCTTGCCGACGAAACTGCCGCCGCCGGGGCCGGGGCGGGTGACGATGAGGCCCTGTGCCTCCAGAATGCGCATCGCCTCGCGCACGGTGCCCTTGGAGACCTTGAAGAGGCGGATCATCTCTGCCTCGCTGGGCAGCTTGGCGCCCTGTTTCAGGTCACGCTCCACCACCCAGTCCTTGATCTGGTCGGCGACCTTGACGGGGCGGGAACGGCGCGTCTGGCGGGGGCTTTCGGTCATGGCGGACAGCCTAGCGCCGGGGACGGCGTATTTGTAGCGCAAAGTCGACACCATGACGGAGCGGTCAGGGCAACCACTGGTCCCAGCCGTCACCACCGTCGTCCCATGGTTGGCCCCGCGATGCCATTCGTTCACGGGGGCGCCTCCTCAGGCCCTTTGCGGGGCCTTCCTCGGCGTTTCGGGGTGGCGTCGCGCGGTGTCCCGGCGTCGCACCGGTGGCGCGGTCGGGAGCCTCCGGTGGAGCTATTTTTCCCAGGATGAAAGACAAAAGACCAGGGCCGCTCAGGTGGTTCGGGCGGCCCTGTCGGGATTGCGGATCAGTCGAAGATCGCGTTCAGCGTCGCGGAGGGACGCATGATCGCGGTCCTCTTGTCCGGCGAAGGATGGTAGTAGCCGCCGATATCCGCAGCTGGCCCCTGAGCCTTGGCGAGTTCCGACAGGATCGTGGCCTCGTTCTCGGCCAGCGCCTTGGCGATGGGGGCGAAATGCGCGGCGATATCGGCGTCCCCGGTCTGGGCGGCCAGCGCCTCGGCCCAGTAGCGGGCGAACCAGTAATGGCTGTCGCGGTTGTCGGGTTCACCGACCTTGCGGCTGGGCGAGCGGCCATGGTCGAGGATGCCTTGCGTCGCGACCTCGGCTGCCGTGCCGAGCAAAGCGGCCTTTTCGTTGCCCCGGCTGTCGGCAAGGAATTTCAGCGATTCCGACAGCGCGCAGAATTCGCCCATCGAGTCCCAGCGCAGGTGGTTTTCCTCCAGCAGTTGCTGGACGTGCTTGGGGGCCGAACCGCCGGCGCCGGTCTCAAAGAGCCCACCGCCGTTCATCAGCTTGACGATCGAAAGCATCTTGGCCGAAGTGCCCAGTTCGAGGATCGGAAAGAGGTCGGTCAAGTAGTCGCGCAGCACGTTACCGGTGATGGCGATGGTGTTCTCGCCTGCGGTGATCGTGTCCAGCGCATCGCGGGTAGCCTCGCGCGGGGCCATGATCTCGAACCTGTCGGCGACGCCGGCGTCAGCGAGAGCCGTCTCGACGTATTTGATCAGTTCGGCGTCATGGGCGCGGTTCGCGTCGAGCCAGAACACCGACCGGTAACCGGTCAGCCGCTGGCGGTCGATGGCAAGCTGGATCCAGTTTTCCACCGGGGCGCGTTTCGCGGTGCTGGAGCGCCAGATGTCGCCGGCTTCGACCTGTTGCGACTGCAGGGTGTCGCCGTTTTGAAGCACGATGCGGATGCTGCCGTCGGCGGGCGCCTCGAAGGTGGTGGGATGGGAGCCGTATTCCTCTGCCTTCTGAGCCATCAGGCCGACATTCTGCACGGTGCCGGCGGTGGCCGGGTCAAACGCGCCATTGGCCTTGAAATAGGCAATAGCCTCGTCATAGACCGGGGCGTAGCAGCGATCTGGGATCACGCAGGTGGTGTCGTGCCGGGCGTTGTCCGGGCCCCAGCCCTTGCCACCCTCGCGGATCAGCGCCGGCATCGAGGCGTCGATGATCACGTCCGAGGGGACATGCAGGTTGGTGATGCCCTTGTCGGAATTGACCATGTACATCGGCGGACGGGTCGCGCGCGTGGCCTCGATCGCGGCCATGATCTCGGCGTTATCCTTGACGCGGGCCAGAAGGTCGCCCATGCCGGCGTTCGGGTTGACGCCAAGCGCGGTCATCTCATCGCCGTATTTCTCGAAGACCGGCGCCAGCCAGGCGCGCACAGCGTGGCCGAAGATGATCGGGTCCGAGACCTTCATCATCGTCGCCTTGAGGTGCAGCGAGAAGAGCGTGCCGTCCTTATTCGTGTTCTCGATCTCCTGTGCGAGAAAGGTGGACAGTGCCCGGACCGACAGGAAGGTGGCATCGACGATCTCGCCCTCGGTCAGCGTCCAGCCATCCTTGAGCGTGGTGGTGCTGCCATCCTTTGCCACGAACTCGATCTTTGCGGCGCCGGCCTGATCGGCGGTCAGCGTGAACGCAACCTCGTTGGCGTAGAAATCATCTCCGGGCATGGAGGCGACGCGCGTCTTGCTGTCGGGCGACCATGTGCCCATGCGGTGCGGGTTCTTCTGGGCGTAGGCCTTGACGGCGGCAGCGGCGCGGCGGTCGGAATTGCCTTCGCGCAGGACCGGGTTCGCGGCCGACCCCTTGAGCGTGTCATAGCGCGCGCGGATCGCTTTTTCTGCGTCGGTTGCAGGCTCATAGGGGTAGTCGGGCAGGGCGTAGCCTTGCGCCTGAAGCTCCTCGATCGCGGCGACGAGTTGTGGCTCGGAGGCGGAGATATTGGGCAGCTTGATGATGTTGGCCGTCGGCTCTTTCACCAGGGCTCCAAGGGCTGCGAGGTCGTCGGACCGACACTGATCCGCGGTCAGGTAATCGGGGAAGGTGGCGAGGATGCGGCTCGCGAGCGAGATGTCGCGGGTGCCGACGCGTACGCCAGCAGCCTCGGCAAAGCTGCGGATGATCGGCAGGAAGGAGGTGGAGGCAAGCTCCGGCGCTTCGTCTACGACGGTATACACAATGTCGGGTTGATCTTGATCTTCCATGGTCCGTTCCCTTTTCAAAACGTGTGAGGGGGCCCTGCGGGGGCGCCGGGTGGCGATCCGCTGCGGGGTTGTGGGCCCTTGGGGGGAGTCGCCGGTCTGCGTTCACGCCCCGCGTAGAACAGTGGGGCGTCGGGATCAACAGGACAAAGGCGCGCGTTTGAATTGGCCTGGCTCAGGTCACGCGGGATCTGGCCTGGTAAGCGGGGTCAAGATAAGCCTCGGTCCGGATCACCTCTTGCAGAATTTCCGCGGCGTGGATCACGTCGGCCTCATCGAGGTAGAGCGGCGTGAAGCCGAAGCGCATGATGTCGGGCGCGCGGAAATCACCGATCACGCCGCGCGCGATCAGCGCCTGCATGGCGGCGTAGCCCTCCTTGAAGGCAAACGATACCTGGCTGCCGCGCCGCAATGGATCAGCGGGGGAGGCAAGCGTCAGATCGGGGCATCTGCTGGACACCTCCAGCACGAACCGCTCCGACAGCGCGATGGAGGCGGCGCGCACCTCGTCCATGTCGACCCCGTCCCAGACGGTCAGTGCCTCTTGCAGCACCGCCAGTTGCAGGATGGGGGGCGTGCCGACGCGCAACCGCTCGGTCGCCATGGCGGGGCGGTAGCCCGGTTCCATTGCGAAAGGCGCAGCGTGGCCAAGCCAGCCGGCGAGCGCCGGGGCCACATCCTCGATGATATCGGGGCGGGCGTAGATGAAAGCGGGCGCGCCGGGGCCGCCGTTGAGATACTTGTAGGTGCAGCCGACGGCGAATTCTGCGTTGGACCCGGCCATATCCACGGGCACCGCGCCCGCAGAATGGGCGAGATCCCAGATCATCACCGCGCCCGCCGCATGGGCCTTTTCGGTGATGGCTTTCATGTCATGCATCCGGCCGCTGCGGTAATCGACATGGGTCAGCATGACGACGGCCACATCCTCCGATATCGCGTCGGCCGCGTCCTCGGGCGCGGGGGTGCGCAACTCATACCCCTTGTCGATGGTGCCGATGAGGCCCTGCGCCATGTAAAGGTCGGTCGGGAAATTGCCGCTGTCGGACAGGATCACCCGCCGGTCGGGGCGCATCTTCAGCGCCGCGGCAAGCGCCTGGTAGACCTTGATCGACAATGTGTCGCCGGTGGCAACGGAGCCTTCGGGCGCGCCGATCAGTGCCGCGATCCGGTCGCCAACGACGCGCGGCAGGTCCATCCAGCCGGCATCGTTCCACGCGCGGATAAGCTGCTGGCCCCATTCGGCCTCGATCACCCTCGCGGCGCGCGCGGCGGCGCCTTTCGGCAGCACCCCAAGGGAATTGCCGTCGAGATAGATCACCCCCCGGGGGAGTTTGAACAGGTCCTTGCGGGGCAGCGATACGCCCATGTTACAACGCTCCTCTGACGTGCCAAAGCTCGGGGAACAATTCCACCTCCAGCATCCGGCGCAGGTATTGCACGCCCGAGGTGCCCCCGGTGCCGCGCTTGAAGCCGATGATCCGCTCCACCGTGGTGACGTGGTTGAAGCGCCAGCGGCGGAAGTAATCCTCCAGATCGACCAGTTTCTCGGCCAACTCATAGAAAGTCCAGTAGCGCCCGGTATCCTCGTAGACGGTCTGCCAGCGGGCCTGGACCGCAGGCAGCGCCTTGTGCGGGGTGTCGAGTTGCGGCGCCGGAGCAGGGTCCGGGCCGGGCACCTCGGCAAAGAGCAGCGCGATCACCTCATCGTAGAAGCCGGGGCGCGCCAGTTCCGCCTCCAGCTCGGCCTTGAGCTCGGGCCGGTGCGCGTGCGGCTTCACCATGTTGGGGTTGCGGTTGCCAAGGACATATTCGATCAGCCGATACTGGTGCGACTGGAACCCCGAGGACGGGCCGAGCGCCTCGCGGAACCTTGTGTAATCGGCGGGCGTCATCGTGCGCAGCACGTCCCAGGCGTTGTTGAGCTGCTCGAAAATACGCGCTACGCGGGCCAGCATCTTGAACATTTCCGACATTCGCCCCGCCTTTAGCGCCTCGCGGGCGGCGGCAAGCTCATGAATTGCGAGTTTCATCCACAGCTCGCTGGTCTGGTGCTGGATGATGAACAGCATCTCGTCATGGGCGTCGGACATCGGGTGTTGCTGGTGCAGGATCCCGTCGAGATGCAGGTAATCGCCGTAGGACATGGCGGCGCTGAAATCCATCCGGGCGCCGTCCGATCCCGGGTTGTAGGGCTGGTCGCTCATGGCGCGGGCCTCCTGCCTGTCGGGTGAGTCCGGCGCAGCCTATGGGCGCGCGGGAGTTATTTCAAGCTTGAAATACCATGCCGACGCAGCGCGGTTGGCGGCTGTCCGTAGGCGCGCCGGAAGGCACGGGTCATGGCACTGGCATCGGCATAACCGCAGCGGGTTGCGATCTCTGCCATCGACAGCGTGCTGCGCTCGGTCAGAAGCCGCGCCTGGCGCAGGCGCAGGGCAGTGTAGACGGCGCGCGGGGTCATGCCGGCCTCTGCCGCGAAATGCGCCTCCAGCCCGCGCTGACCGAGGCCAAGGCGCCGCGCGACCGCGCCCACCGTCAGCGGTGTTTCGATATTGCGGCGCATGATCGACACCGCCGCCTGCACCAGCCGATCCTTCGACAGCCGCGCCATCGGGTCGGGGCGCGGATCGGCCTCGCCATGCATGAACAGCGCCGCCACCTCCAGCCGCAAGAGCGCGCCGTGGTGCTGACCGATCAGGTGCAGCATCAGCTCGAACGTGGTGGTGGCCCCGCCGCAGGTGATGCGGTCGCCGTCGATGACGAAGCGCTCCGGCGTGACGCTCACCTGCGGAAACGCCTCGGCGAGGCTGTCCATCTCATCCCAGTGAATGGTCGCGCGCCGCCCGTCCAGAAGCCCCGCCGCCGCCATCAGCCAACTGCCGGTGTCAAGCCCCACCACGCAGCGAAACCGCGCCGCCGCCGCGCGCAGGGCGCGCTGAGCGTCGGGGGTGGCGTGGCGCTGGAAATCGTAACTTGGCATCACCAGAAGGGCATCGCCGCCAGGATGATCCGTGAGCCGCGCTTGCGGCTGCACGATCAGGCCGGAGGACGAGGCGACGCCGGCCGTGTCGAGACCGAGGAACTTCCAGTCGTAAAGCGCCCGGCGCGACAGCGTGTTGGCGCCGCGCAAGGGTTCGACCGCGTTGGCGAGGCAATGGTTGGAAAAGGACGGAAACAGCAGAACCCCGATGCGACGCGGCAGCGTTTCTTGCGGAATCTGCATGATTTCTGCCTGGTGCTGCATGATGACCTGTCCGATATCATTCATATTCGCGGAAACGGCACAAGGGAGAGCGCCATGCATTTCGGCCTGAATGATGAACAGGAGATGATCGTCTCGACCGTGCGCAGCTTCGTGGAAAAGGAGATTTATCCGCACGAAAATGCTGTCGAGCGAAGCGGCGAAGTGCCCCCCGACCTGGCCGAGGAGATCAAGCGCAAGACGATCGAACTTGGCTTTTACGCCTGCAATTTTCCGCAAGAGGTCGGCGGCGGAGGACTTGGCCACCTCGATTTCGCGCTGGTGGAGCGCGAACTGGGGCGCGGGTCGATGGCGCTGACGCATTTCTTCGGGCGGCCGCAAAACATCCTGATGGCCTGCGAAGGCGCGCAGCGTGAACGCTACCTGCTGCCCGCCGTGCGCGGCGACCGGATGGATGCGCTGGCGATGACCGAACCCGGCGCCGGGTCGGACGTGCGTGGGATGACATGCGCGGCGGTGCGCGATGGCGGCGATTGGGTGGTCAACGGCACCAAGCATTTCATCTCGGGTGCGGATCATGCGGATTTCGTCATCGTTTTCGTCGCCACTGGCGAAGACCAGACGCCGAAAGGCCCCAAGAAACGGATCACCGCTTTCCTTGTCGACAGGGGCACGCCGGGCTTCACGATCCGCGACGGCTACCAGTCGGTCAGCCACCGGGGTTACAAGAACATGGTGCTGGAATTCGACGATTGCCGATTGCCGGACGCCCAGGTTCTGGGTGAGGTCGATGGCGGCTTCGCGGTGATGAACGAATGGCTCTACGCCACGCGGATCACGGTGGCCACGATGAGCGTCGGGCGCGCGCGGCGCGTCTTCGACCACGCGCTGCGCTATGCCGCCGAGCGTGAACAGTTCGGGCAGGCGATCGCCAGGTTCCAGGGTGTGAGTTTCCAGGTCGCCGACATGATCACCGAGATCGACGCCGCCGACTGGCTGACGCTGGCCGCAGCGTGGCGCCTCGATCAGCGGCTGCCTGCGAACCGGGAAATCGCCTCGGCCAAGCTTTATGCCAGCGAAATGCTGGCGCGGGTGACGGATGCCGCGTTGCAGATTCATGGCGGCATGGGGTTGATGAACGACTATCCCATCGAGCGGTTCTGGCGCGATGCGCGGGTCGAACGGATCTGGGACGGCACCAGCGAGATCCAGCGCCACATTATCAGCCGGGAGCTGTTCCGGCCCTTGGGCGCGTGATGAAGGGTGTCGCCGCGGCATGTGCCGCGTCGATCCGCGCCCTCTTCGCTGCGCTCATCGGGCGTGCGATCGGGGGCCCTGCCGCCAACCCCCCGAGGTATTCTTGCCAAGACGAAAGGCGCCGGGATGCGTGATCTGAAGAGGGTATTGCAGCCCCGGTCGATCGCCGTTGTCGGCGGCGGGGCGTGGTGTGCGAACGTGCTGCGCGAATGTCGCAAGATCGGGTTTCGCGGACCGGTATGGCCGGTGCATCCGGGGCGTGGGCAAGTGGCAGGGGTGCCTGCCTTTGCCGGGGTCGAGGACTTGCCGGGGGTGCCGGACGCGGTGTTCATCGGGGTGAACCGGACCGCCACGGTGGCGGTGGTACGCGACCTGTCACGCATCGGCGCGGGCGGCGCGGTGTGCTTTGCCAGCGGCTTTGCCGAGGCGGCGCGCGAACTGCCCGACGGGCCTGACTTGCAGGCGGAGCTGGTCGCGGTGGCGGGCGAGATGCCGATCATCGGGCCGAATTGTTACGGGTTTCTCAATGCCCTCGATGGCGTGTCGCTCTGGCCCGATCAACACGGGCTGGTGCCGGTCGAGCGCGGCGTGGCGATCATCACCCAAAGCTCCAACATCGCGATCAACCTGACGATGCAGGCGCGCGGCCTGCCGATTGCCTACGTGGTGACGGCGGGCAACCAGGCGCAGTGCGACGTGGCGGCGCTTGGGCGCGGGGTGCTGGCCGATCCGCGGGTAACGGCGCTGGCGCTACATATCGAGGGGATCGGCGATCTGGACGGCATCGAGGCGCTGGCGCGCGAGGCTTCGGCGCTTGGCAAGCCCATCGTGGCGCTGAAGATCGGGGCATCGCGGGCGGCGCGGGCGGCAACGGTGTCGCACACGGCCTCGATGGCCGGGACGGATTCCGGCGGGCGGACGCTGCTGCGGCGGCTTGGCATTGCGCAGGTCCAGACCTTGCCCGAGATGTTGGAGGCGTTGAAACTGCTGCATCTGGGCGGCCCCTTGGCGTCGAACAGGATCGCATCGCTATCTTGTTCCGGCGGCGAGGCGAGCCTGATGGCCGATCTCGCCGAGGCACGCGACCTGCAGTTTCCGGCGCTGGACAGAATGCAGATGGCGGCGCTGGGCGGGGTGCTCGGGCCACGGGTCGCACTCGCCAATCCGTTGGATTATCACACCTATATCTGGGGCGATCACGATGCCACCACGCTCTGTTTCACCGCGATGATGCAGGGCGACCTGGCGATGGGCTGCGCAGTTCTGGATTTTCCGCGGGGCGATCGTTGCGACGCGGCGCCGTGGCTGCGGGTGATCGACGCGATAGCCGAAGCGCAGGCGGTGACCGGGCGGCGCATGTGCATCGTGTCCAGCCTGCCCGAGACGATGCCCGAAGCGGTGGCCGAGACGGCGATGGCGCGCGGGATCGTGCCGTTCTGCGGCATGGCAGAGGCCTTGGCGGCATTGGAAGCGGGCGCTTGGCTGGGCGCGCACGGAGGCGCGCCTGCGCCGGTGCTGCGGCCCGGTGATCCGGTCGGCGTGCGGGTGATCCGTGAGGCGGAGGCCAAGGCAATGCTGGCGGCGCACGGGATTCAAGTGCCGCGCTCGGCGCGCTCGAGCAACCCGGAAGAAGCCGCGCAACTGGCGAAAACCCTCGGCTTTCCGGTCGTCCTGAAAGGCGAGGGCGTGGCCCACAAGAGCGAGGCGGGCGCGGTGCGGCTCAACCTGCGTGATGCGGATTCGGTCGCGGCGGCAGCGCGCGACATGCGGGCCGGGGGCTACCTTGTCGAGGAAATGGTGACCGGCGCCGTGGCGGAGCTGCTGATCGGGGTGCTGCGCGACCCGGCGCATGGCTTCTTGCTGACGCTTGGCGCGGGGGGTGTGTTGACGGAGATCATCGGCGATACCGTCTCGGTGCTGATCCCGGCACCGAGAGAGGAATTGCGCGCAGCGCTGCGATCGCTCAGGATCGCGCCGGTGCTGGCGGGATACCGGGGCGCACCGGGGGCCGACATGGAGGATGTGCTCGATGCCGTCATGGCCGTGCAAGAATTTGTAAAACAGGAATATTCCCGACTGGAAGAGGTCGAAATCAACCCGCTGATCTGCACCCCATCGGGGGCCGTGGCTGCCGATGCGCTGATCACAATCGGAGAGGACAGATGACAGCAAACCCCATCCGCACACAGCGGCGCGGCCATGTGCTGGAGGTCACGCTCGACCGGCCCAAGGCCAATGCGATCGACAGTGAAACGAGCCGGATCATGGGCGACGTGTTCACCGGGTTCCGCGACGACCCGGAGCTGCGCGTGGCGACGATCACCGGCGGCGGTGACACGTTTTTCTGCGCCGGCTGGGATCTGAAGGCAGCGGCGGGCGGCGACGCGGTCGATGCCGATTACGGCGCCGGCGGATTCGGCGGGTTGCAGGAATTGCGCGGGATGAACAAGCCTGTGATTTCAGTGGTTAACGGGATCTGCTGCGGCGGCGGGCTGGAACTGGCCCTGTCCGGCGATATCATCCTTGCCGCCGACCACGCGCGCTTTGCCCTGCCCGAAATCCGGTCGGGCACCGTGGCCGATGCGGCCAGCGTCAAGCTGCCCAAGCGCATTCCCTACCACATCGCCATGGAAATGTTGCTGACGGGCCGCTGGCTGGACGCCGAAGAGGCCGCGCGCTGGGGCTTTGTCAATCGGATTTACCCGTCAGATCAACTGGTTACGGAGGCGCGCGCGATGGCGGACCTGCTTGCCTCCGGGCCGCCGCTGGTCTACGCGGCAATCAAGGAAATCGTGCGCGAGTCGGAGGATATGGCGTTTCAGGACGCGATGAACCGGATCACGCGCAGCCAGTTCGAAACGGTCGAAACGCTCTACCGGTCGGAGGACCAGAAGGAGGGCGCGCGCGCCTTCGCGGAGGGGCGCGATCCGGTCTGGAAAGGGCGCTGAAAGGGCGGTGCCCTGCGTGCAGCGGGCGACACTCCTCTGTGCACCCCCTCCCCCCATCCCCCGTGCATGTCCCCCGCATGTCCCCTGTGCATGTCCCCCGTAACCGCGTTTCCCTGTCTTGGGAGAAGGTGGGACGGGCTATGAGTGACGCTATCGGGTCTGACAGGCATCGCATTGGAAAAGACACCAAGCCGCGCACAACAACCGGAGGCTGAAACCAGTCAGAACCATGCGAGTGCTGTGGACACTATCAAGGAAGCAATCGAGCGCGCTCGAAGGCAAGGTGCGCGAGTGAGACCTGAAAGAGATCACCCTCCGCCTGACAAAGATTGCAGTCAGCGAACAAGTCTCTGGTCCAATGCCTCATCTCAGGCATCTCAGAGCGTGTGAAGGGTTCGTGCCCGAAGCTGCGGAGCGCATTAAAGCGATGGCAGAGCGCAACCTGGAACACAACATCACCACAGAGCGATCAGATTATATGTGTCCGCCGAAGTGAGGGATCAAAATCTTGCCATGTGGCTGGGCGCGGCGATCTTCACGCTGCTGATCTTTGGCGCGTTTGCCTCTTTGTTTGTCACCTGCAACCCGATCGTGCCCGCCATGGTTTTGGGTGCCGCAGCGATCGGTGGCGTCGTGGCATTTATCAGGCGCCGGAATGGCGCCTGGCATTCCAACCTGACGCCTTGTCGCCCTCTTGGAACGCATCCTCGCCGCCGCCGCCAACCCCGGCGACGTGGTGCTCGATCCGTTCTGCGGCTGCGGCACCACCGTCCACGCGGCGCAGACGCTGAGGCGCCAAGTCTGGAATAGTGCCGACACGCACGCCGGCTCCCCTTCAGCCCGGCGCGCGGGTCCGGTCCGCCAGCACCGGGACCACATCCAGCCAATCGGCATAGGGCGACGTCCGCGCCGCCCTCAGCAGGGCCTCCATCTCGTCAAGCGGCGCCGCGCTGTGGTCGATGCGCAGATCGAGCGTCGGCGCGTCGGGGCGCAGCACAAGAATCGCCGCCGACAACAGCCCGCGCGAATCGCCGCCCGCCGCATCGCCCGCGCGCAAGGACGCCAGCAACCTTTCGGCCATGTCCTCGCCCTCGCCCTCGCCCCGGCGGTAGCGCGCAACCAGCGCGTCCAGAACCGCCTCGGAGGCCAGCATGTTGCCGGCCACGGCCAGCCCTTCGTAACAGTGATGCGCGGCGACCGGCACGCTTTCACCGCCGGTAAAGCCACCGGTGCGGCCCGTGCGGTCCAGCGCAATCAACTGCCGGTGCGCCCGACCCGGATCCTGCCCCGTCAGGGCGGAAACGGCATCAGTCGCCGCCACGCCCGCGCGCATCGCGCGCATTGCGTCATCGCGCCAGAACGGGCTCGGCGCGGTGCCTTGCGAAGCGACCGATCCGGCCTCGATATCGCCGCGAATGACCCATCCACCCACGCACAGGCTGCCCGTCGCCGCCGCCGCGGCAAAAGTGCCTGTTTTCCGGTCATGGGCAAGGATCGAGAAGGTCATGCATGGCTCCGCGCAAGATTTTTCTTGAATTTATCATGATCATTTGCGTGAATGCAATTCATCATGATAAATTCCACAGGGAAGGATCTGCCATGAAACTGCTGACCATGACACGGCGCGCGGTGCTTGCGGCTGTGGCGGCTTCGGCGCTGGCCTTCGGGGCCGGTCCCGCTGCTGCGCAAACCCCGCCGGGGGTGCTGATCGTCGGACAGGTTGCCGAACCGCAGGCGCTCGACCCGCATGCCGTCACCGCCGTCAATGATTTCCGCATCCTGATGAACCTCTATGACGGGCTGGTGCGCTACGCACCTGGCACGCTGGAGGTCGAACCGGCGCTGGCCACGTCCTGGGACATCTCGGAAGACGGCACCGTCTACACCTTCACCCTGCGCGAGGGCGTCAGTTTCCACGACGGCAGCCCGTTCAACGCCGAGGCGGTGGCGTTCAACTTCGAGCGGATGCTGAACGACGATCACCCCTACCACGATACCGGGCCGTTCCCGCTGTCGTTCTTCTTCTCGGCGGTGGATCAGGTCGAGGCGGTCGATGACATGACCGTGCGCTTCACCCTCAACGCGCCCTACGCGCCGTTCCTGTCGAACCTCGCCTACCCCACCGGGCTGATCGTGTCGCCCGCCGCGGTGCGCGAACACGGGGGCGATTTCGGGCGCAATCCGTCCGGAACCGGCGCCTTCGTGTTCGAGGAATGGCGCGCCAACGAGGCCGTGGTCGTCACCGCCAATCCCGATTACTGGGGCGGCGCACCGGCGCTTGAAGCCGTGGTCTTCCGCCCGATCACCGACGCCAACACCCGCGTTGCGGAAATGCTGGCCGGTGGCATCGACCTGATGGTCGAGGTGCCGCCGGTGTCGCTGTCGGAGTTTCAGGGCGATGCCTTCATCGTCGAGGAGCAGGCCGGCCCGCATGTCTGGTTCCTGATCCTCAACGCTCTTGAAGGCCCCTTCGCCGATGTCCGCGTGCGACAGGCCGCCAACTACGCGGTGAACAAGGAACAGATCGTCAATGACGTTCTTGAAGGCACCGCCGCCGTGGCCGCCGGCCCGACGCCGCCCGCCTTCGCATGGGCCTATAACGACGATCTCGACCCTTACCCCTACGACCCCGAGCGCGCCCGCGCATTGCTCGCCGAGACCGGCACCGAGACCCCCGAGATCACCTTCTACGTGACCGAGGGCGGATCCGGCATGCTCGACCCCGTCGCCATGGGCACTGCGATCCAGGCCGATCTGGAGGCGGTGGGTTTCGACGTCACCATCGAAACCTATGAGTGGAACACCTTCCTTGGCCGCGTGAACCCCGGTCTGGAAGGCGAGGCCGATATGGCGGAAATGGCTTGGATGACCAACGATCCCGACACTCTGCCCTACCTCGCGCTGCGCACCGATGCATGGCCCGACCAGGGCGGCTTCAACTCCGGCTACTATTCCAACCCGGAGGTCGACGCGCTGCTGGAAGAGGCCCGCACCGCCACCGACCAGGAGCGCCGCGCCGAACTTTACCGCGAAATGCAGGTGATCGTGCACGAGGACGCGCCGTGGGTCTTCGTGGCCAACTGGGTGCAAAACGCCGTCACCAGCGACCGGGTGGAAAATTTCGCGCTGGAACCGTCCTTCTTCCTGCTTCTGCATGACGTGGTGAAAAACTGATCCAAGCGCTTGCGTCGCGGCGGGGGGGTGTCCCTTCCCCCTCGCCGCGGCGCGATCTTGTCTGCACGGGGGGGAGGCCCCGGGGGGGGGGGAGCGCCCCCATTTCGGCGCCCCGCATTGCCCTCGTCAGCCGGAGGTTCCCGCCATGGGCCGTTACATCCTGCGCCGCCTGATTTCCGCTGTTCCGGTGCTTCTGGGCATCTCGGTCGTGGTCTTTGCAATCATGGCGATGATCCCCGGCGACCCGGCGCTGGCGATCCTCGGCAGCTACGCAACACCGGAAAACATGGCCGATCTGAACCGCGATCTGGGCCTCGACAAGCCCATGGTGCAGCGCTACTTCATCTGGCTCGGCAATCTCTTGCAGGGCGATCTCGGGCGCTCGTTCAACCTGAACCGGCCGGTGCTGGACGAGGTTCTGGAACGCTTCAACGCAACGCTGATCCTTGCCGGAACCTCCTTCATCTTGTGTTCCTTTTTCGGCATCGCGGCCGGTGTGTTGTCCGCCGCGAACCAGTACGGCACCGCCGACAAGGCGATCACTTTCGCAGTTTTGTTTGGAATTTCAATACCTTCCTTCTTCCTTGGCATGATGATGATCCTGATCTTCGCGGTGAACCTGCGCTGGTTCCCGGTTTCCGGCATGTGGCCGATCTACGGCACCAGGGACATCTGGTCGCTTCTCGATCATCTGACCATGCCGGCGCTGGCGTTGTCGGTCGTGGCCACCGGCGTCATCGCGCGGCTGTCGCGCTCGGCGATGCTGGAGGTGCTGCGGCAGGACTTCATCCGCACCGCCCGATCCAAGGGTGTGCATGAACGCGGCATCATCTGGCGCCACGCCCTGCGCGCCGCGATGGTCTCGATCATCCCGGTTCTCGGCATACAGGCCGGCTTCGTGCTGTCCGGCGCGGTCTATATCGAGCGCGTGTTCCAGTGGCCCGGCATCGGCCAGATGCTGGTCGACGCGATCCTGCGCCGCGACATCCTTCTGGTGCAGGGCGGCGTCGTCTTCGTCGCCGCTTGTTACGTGTTGTTCAACATCGTCGTGGACGTGGCGCAAAGCCTGCTCGACCCGCGGATCAAGACATGATGGCGTTTCTCAAGCTTCTCGCCCGCAACCAGCTGGCGCTTGTCGGGCTCGTCGTGATGGGCGTTGTGGTGCTGCTGGCGCTGATCACGCCGCTGCTGCCACTGGACAATCCGAACGCCACCGACACCCCCGCTCGCTTTACGCCGCCCTTTTCCGACGGCGCGCTGCTGGGCACCGACCACCTTGGCCGCGACCTGCTGAGCCGCCTGATGTGGGGCACCCGGCTTTCGCTGGCGGTCGGCTTCGCCGCCGCCGTGATCGCCGCCACCATCGGCGCCGCAATCGGCATCATCGCGGGCTATTACGGCGGGCGCACCGACAATGTCATCATGCGCGTGGTCGACGTCCTGATGGCCTTCCCCTACATCCTGCTGGCGCTTGCCATCGTCGCCGCGCTCGGCCCCGGCCTGATGAACGCGCTGGTCGCGGTTGCCGCCGTCAACATCCCCTTTTTCGCAAGGAATATCAGGGGGATTACCGTGGGCATCGCGAACAAGGAATTCGTCGACGCGGCGCGACTGGCGGGGCTGTCGAACACCAAGATCATCCTGACCGAGATCCTGCCCAACGTGATCCCGGTCATCGTCATCGCCATGTCGACCACGGTGGGCTGGATGATCCTCGAAACCGCCGGGCTCAGCTTTCTCGGCCTCGGGTCGCAGCCGCCGGTGGCCGATCTTGGCTCCATGCTGGGCGAGGCGCGCTCGGCGCTGATCACCAACCCGCATACCTCCATCGTGCCGGGCGTGATGATCCTGATCATCGTGATGGCGATCAACCTTCTGGGCGACGGGGTGCGCGACGCGCTCGATCCGCGGCTGAAATCCGGCGCGCTCAGCCGCCCGCTGCCGGCCACACTGGTCGACCGCGACCGCCAGCCCGGCGGCCCGGCGGATGCGACCGCGCTTTTGCACCTGTCTGACCTTCAGACGCAGTTCCATGTCGGCGCCCGCGTCTTTCGCGCCGTGGGCGGGGTCGATCTGCGCATCCAGCCGGGCGAATGCCTCGGCCTGATCGGCGAAAGCGGGTCGGGCAAGTCGGTCACCGCGCTGTCGATCATGGGGCTGGTCGCCTCGCCGCCAGGCAAGATCACCGGCGGGTCGGTCTTCTACCGGGGCGAGGAGCTGATCGGCGCGCCCTACGAGAAACTGCGCGGTTTGCGCGGGCGCCGGGTGGCCTACATCTTCCAGGATCCGCTGGCGACGCTGCATCCGCTCTACACCGTGGGCGATCAACTGGTCGAGGCGGTGCGCAGCCATTACAACACACCCAGGGACAAGGCCCGCGCCCATGCCATCGACCTCTTGAAATCGGTGCGCATCCCCAATGCCGACACCCGGGTGGACAATTATCCTCACGAGCTTTCGGGCGGGATGCGGCAGCGCGTCGGCATCGCCATGGCGCTGGCCAACGATCCCGACGTGATCATCGCCGATGAGCCGACCACCGCGCTCGATGTCACGGTGCAGGCGCAGATCCTGACCTTGCTCGATGACCTGCGCCACGAGCGCGACGTGGCGATTCTGTTCATTACCCATGATTTCGGCGTCGTGGCGCAGCTATGCGACCGGGTGGCGGTGATGTATGCAGGCCGGATCGTGGAGCAGGGCACGACGGATGAAATCCTGTCCAGCCCGGCGCATCCCTACACCAGCCGCCTGATGGCCTGCGTGCCGGAACTGGGCGGCGGGCGGCGTCGGCTGGAGGCGATCCCCGGCCTGCCCCCGATGGTGGACAACCTGCCCGAAGGCTGCGCCTTCGCGGACCGTTGCGACAAGGCGCAAGATGCCTGCCGGCGGGGTGAGATCCCGCTGGACACGCTTGGACGAACCCGCCGTGTGCGCTGCATCGACCCTGAAACCGAGGAGGCGACGGCATGATCCCGGCGCTGAAGCTGACCGACCTCGCCAAGGAGTTCCCGGTGGGCAAGCGGCTTTTCGGGTCGCCGCGCGCGGTGGTGCACGCGGTGCAGCCGATCACGCTTGAGGTCGAGACAGGCGAAACCCTCGGTATCGTCGGCGAATCCGGCTGCGGCAAGTCCACGCTGGCGCGGATGCTGGTGGGGCTGCTGCCACCCTCCGCGGGGCAGATAGAGATCGAGGGGGCGGCACTCGACAACGCCGACCCGGCCGCCTTCGGCAAGAAGATCCAGTACGTCTTTCAGGATCCGCTGTCCTCGCTCAACCCGCGCAAGACGATCCGCCAGATCATGGAGGCGCCGCTGAGGCACCTGCACCGGCTGTCGGCGCCCGGGCGGCGCAAGCGGATCGCAGAGATTTTCGCCTCGGTGAACCTTCGCGAGGACTTCCTCGACCGCTACCCGCACGAGTTTTCCGGCGGTCAGGCACAGCGCATCGGCATCGCGCGGGCACTTGCCGCCAAGGCCCGCATCCTGATTCTCGATGAACCGGTCTCGGCGCTCGACGTGTCGGTGCAGGCACAGGTGCTGAACCTGCTGGCCGATCTCAAGACGGAGTTCGGCCTGACCTACCTGTTCATCACCCACGATCTGGCGGTGGTGGAGGCGGTGAGCGATCGTATCGCGGTGCTCTATTTCGGCGCCTTGGTGGAGCTTGGCCCGGCGGCGCGCATCTTCGCCGCCCCCCGTCACCCCTACACCAGACTGCTCGCCGACAGCGCCCCGGTCGTGGGCCGCGTGTTGAGCGCGCCCGAGGGCCGCGAAACCGAATTGCCCGACCCGCTGAACCCGCCGCCGGGTTGTTCCTTCGCCGCCCGCTGCCCGCGGGCGAGCGACCGATGCCGGGCCGAGGTGCCGGTGCTGGAAGACAAGGGCGACGGCGTGCTGGCGGCCTGTTTTCACCCGCTACCGGGGTAAAGCCAGCGGCGCGACCTCTTGTCGGGCCGCCTCCCTTTCAATTCGGGCTGCGGACAGGCGCCGGTCAGCGGCAATAGGCCCCGCTGCGATAGGATGCGACATCGAAATGCAAATGATCGCGGTGATAGCGGTCGGAGTCCGGCCCCAGCACCGTGCCAAACGTCCCGCAAGCGCCTGAATGCAGGGCGCGCAGGATTCGCCCCTCGCGCCCGCCCCCCCAGTCGTCCAGCACCGAGATCTCGCTGCCATCGGCCAGTCCGATCGCGGCGATATCGACCGCGTTGCCAGTTGCATGTTCCGACAGCCGTGCACCCGGCTGGCTGTTGCGCGTGCGGCACGAATAGGAGGCCACGACCCGCAGCGACGCCACGCCGCCACCACGCCGCCGGACCGCCGGAACCACGCTTTCGCGCAGCCAGTCGCGCATTGCCCGCGCGGTGTCGCAGTTGATCGTCGCCGGTTGTCGCAACGCGATGCCGTCGATTTCGCGCACCCGTACCGGCGCGGCGATGCCGCAGCCGTTGATCCGGCCCGCCACCCGCTCCAGCCGTTCGCCCACGATGGCAGGATCCCCGCAGACCGGCCCGTAAACCCCGGGCTGCGCCACGCGGGACGGCGTTGCCGCGATGCCGGTGCTGTGGACAGTGGGCGCCAGACCCGAGGGCCGCCGATCAGGCCGGATCGACAGCGCGACCGCCAGATCGCTTGCCGCACGGGGGGCGCCCGTGCCCTCCAGCAGCGCAATCAGGTCGCGCGACAACCCGGCCTCCCCCTGTCCCCGGCGCATCACGGGCCGCAGCGACGCCGACGGTGCCAGCGGCGAACTCGCCCGGATGATGACAACCAGCGGCGCAAGCGGATCGGATGGCCCCTCGGGGCGCGGCAACGGCCTGATCGACTGACCGGGCGCCTCGGCCAGCCCCGGCCCAGCAAGGCCGATCACGATGCACATGAGGGCCGCCCCGATCCTCATTCGCCGTTATCGTCCCTTTTCGCCTTCACCCGCCCGAAATCGGGCGCAGAGGTATCCTGCCCGGCCTCGATGATGCCGCGCCGGATCGCGCGAGTGCGCGTGAAATACTCGTGCAGGACATCGCCGTCGCCCATCCGGATCGCACGTTGCAGCACGAACAACTCCTCGGTGAAGCGCCCGAGGATATCGAGCACCGCCTCCTTGTTGGTCAGGAACACGTCGCGCCACATGGTCGGGTCGCTGGCGGCAATCCGCGTGAAATCGCGGAAACCGGCGGCGGAATACTTGATGACCTCGCTTTCGGTCACCCGGCGCAGGTGATCGGCGACACCCACCATCGTGTAGGCGATCAGGTGCGGCGTGTGCGAGGTCACGGCCAGCACGAGGTCATGATGCTCGGCCTCCATGTCCTCGACAATCGCGCCCATGCCTTGCCAGAGCGCGCGCAACCGCTCTACGGCTTTCTGGTCGCTGCCCTCGACCGGGGTCAGCAGGGTATAGCGATTCTCGAACAGCTCCGCGAAACCGGCGCGCGGGCCGGAATGTTCCGTCCCCGCCAGCGGGTGGCCGGGAATGAAGTGAACACCCTTCGGAAGGTGGGGACCGACCGCGCCGATCACGTCGCGCTTGACCGAGCCGACATCCGTCACCGTCGCGCCCGCGCCCAGGTGCGGCGCGATCTCGGCGGCGACGCGCCCCATCGCGCCCACCGGCACCGCAAGCACGACCAGGTCGGCGCCCTCGACAGCCTCGGCGGCGGTGTCGGTGACGCGGTCGCACAACCCGATCTCGCGCGCGATATCGCGGCTCTCGGGCGAGCGCGCGGTGCCCACGATTTCCCCCGCCAACCCGTGGCGGCGCATGGCATGGGCCATCGACCCGGCAATGAGGCCAAGCCCGATGAGGGCGACGCGGCTGTAGATCACGCTCATGCCACGCCCCCGAAATCGGCCATGGCGTCCAGCACGCGGCTCACGTCGACCTCCGATCCCACGGTGATGCGCAGGCAATCGGGCAGGCCATAGCCCGCCACCAGCCGCACGATGATGCCCTTCGATTTCAGATGCGCATCGGCGGCTTTCGCGGTCGCCGCGTCGCCCATCCGGCAAAGGATGAAGTTGCCCTGCGACGGGTCGGACGGAACGCCCAGCGCCGCCATCCCCTCGGCCAGCCGCGCGCGCTGCGCCGTGTTCACCGCTCGGCACTGGTTTACGTAGCCGGTATCGCGCACCGCCGCTTCGGCCCCGGCAAGGGCCAGCGTCGACAGGTTGAACGGCCCCCGCACACGGGTGAGCACGTCAATGATCGCGCGTGGCGCGTAGCCCCAGCCGACACGCAAACCGCCCAGCCCGTAGATCTTCGAAAACGTCCGCGTCATCACCACGTTGCCCCGCGCCTCGACCAGCGCCGCACCGCCGTCATACCCGTCCACGTATTCCGCATAGGCCCCGTCGAGGATCAGCAGGCAATCCACCGGCAACCCATCGGCCAGCCGCGCCACATCGTCCGCGCCGATCATGGTGCCGGTGGGGTTGTTGGGGTTGGCGATGAAGACAAGCCGCGTGCGCGACGTGACCCGGTCAAGCAGCGCGTCCACGTCCACCCGCCGCGCCGCCTCTGGCACCACCACCGGCGTCGCCCCCGCCGCAAGCGCCGAGATCCGGTACATCAGGAAGCCATGCTCGGTATGCAGCACCTCGTCGCCCGGCCCGGCATAGGCCTGGCACAGGAAGGTGATGATCTCGTCGGACCCGACGCCGCAGATGATCCGGTCGGGATCGAGCCCGTGCACCGCACCGATGGCCGCGCGCAGCCCGGCGTGATCGGTCGGCGGGTAAAGATGCATGTCCCCCACCGCCGCGCGCACCGCCGCGACCGCCGCCGGACTCGGCCCGAACGGGTTTTCGTTCGACGAGAGCTTCAACGGCCTCTCCTGCCCGGCAATGGACGCCCCCCCGCCCTGGTAGAGCCCGATGTCCATGATGCCGGGTTGCGGGCGGATTTGCGTCATTTCGTCGGACCTTCTGAAGACGGATTGGCGCCTTGTAACGCCCTGCTTCGCCCTTGGAAACCACCGCATTCCCACGCCACCCCGCCGCCTTGACGCAGCCCGGCTTTCATCTTGGCAAAAATACTTCGGGGGGTCGCCTGAAAGGCGACGGGGGCAGCGCCCCCTCCAAGACCCGGATCGCGCGACGCTGCCGGGGCAGCGCGCCCGCCTCACCCACCGATGAGCGATAGCGAAGAGGCGCGCGGATCGACGCGCGCCAGCGCGGCGAAACCGCCTGTCAGTAAAAACTCTGCGGGTCGATATCGACGCTCAGCCGCAATCCACCGGTCAGTTTCAGGCCCCCTATCCAGCGACGCAGCGCGCCCTGGATCGGCGCGCCCTTCGGCGCCTTGACCAACAGCCGCACCCGGTGACGCCCCCGGATCCGCGCGATCGGCGCCGGCGCGGGGCCAAAGACCTGCCCGCCAATATCGCGGATCGGCGCGTCGGCGCGCGCCAGACGGGTGCCCAGATCGAACGCCGCCACCGCCTCGGGGGCCGAGATCACGATCCCCGCCAGACGACCGAAGGGCGGCATTCCCGTCGCCCGCCGCTCGTCCGCCTCGGCCCGCCAGAAGCCCTCCTCGTCGCCCGACAGGATCGCCCGGATCACCGGGTGCCCGGGCTGGAAGGTCTGCAACAGCGCCGTGCCTGGCACGTCCACCCGCCCGGCGCGCCCAGCGACCTGCCGCATCAATTGAAAGGTCCGTTCCGCCGCGCGCAGGTCTGACCCCTGCAAGCCCAGGTCAGAGTCGATCACGCCGACCAGCGTCAGCCTCGGGAAATTGTGCCCCTTGGCCACAAGCTGCGTGCCGATGATGATGTCGGTCTCGCCCTCCGCGATCTCGGCGATCCGCGCCTTCAGCGCCCGCGCGGACCCAAAGAGGTCCGAGGACAGCACCGCCTGTTTCGCATCCGGAAACAGCGCCGCCGCCTCCTCGGCCAGCCGCTCCACTCCCGGCCCGACCGGCGCCATCTTGCCCTCCACCCCGCAGCTTGGGCAGACCTCCGGCATCGGCTTCGTGGCACCGCATTGGTGGCACATCAGACGTTTCAGGAACCGGTGTTCCACCATCCGCGCGTCGCAATGGTCGCAGCCCACCTGCTCGCCGCAGGCCCGGCACAGCGTCACCGGCGCATAGCCGCGCCGGTTGAGAAACAAGAGCGCCTGTTCGGCCTTCTCCAGCCGCGCCAGAACCGCGCCTTGCAGCGTCGGCGAGATCCAGCGGCTGCCGGGCAGATCCTCGCCGCGCATGTCGATGGCGCGCATATCGGGCAGGACGGCCGGGCCGAAGCGATCGGTCAGGTCGATCCGCGTGTATTTGCCCGATTCCGCGTTCCACCAGCTTTCAAGACTGGGCGTGGCCGAGGCCAGAACCACCTGCGCATCATTCAGCGACGCGCGCAGCACCGCCATGTCGCGCGCGTTGTAGAGCGCGCCGTCCTCCTGCTTGTAGGAGGTATCGTGTTCCTCATCGACGACGATCAGCCCGAGGTCGCGGAACGGCAAGAAGAGCGCCGAGCGCGCCCCGACGATCAGTTGCGCCGCCCCCTGCCCGACCATACGCCAGCAGCGCCGCCGTTCGGTCATGCTGACGCCGGAATGCCATTCGGCGGGTTCGGCGCCGAAACGCGCCTTCACGCGGGTCAGGAACTCGTTCGTCAGCGCGATTTCCGGCAGCAGAACCAGCGCCTGGCGTCCCTTGCGCAGGGTGTCGGCCACGGCCTCGAGGTATACCTCCGTCTTGCCAGATCCGGTGACGCCCTTCAGCAACGTGGTAGCGTAGCCGCCGCCGCGCACACCGTCCCCGATCTGCCGGGCGGCGTCGGCCTGCGCGTCGGTCAGCGCTTTGCCCGGCCGATCGGGATCGAGCGGCAGGTAGGGCGCATCGCGCGGCGTGTCGTACTCCTCCACCGCGCCCTGTTTGACCAGCCCCTTTATGACCGAGGAACTGACGCCGGCCATCTCGGTCAGTTCGCCAAGCGTGAAACTGACGCCGCCATATTCCTCCAGCAGCGCCAGCACGCGGGTGCGGGCATCTGTCATGCGGTCGGGGCTGCGGTCGCCCATCCGGTAAAGCTTGCGCATCGAGGGCGGGTCCGACAGGCCCGGCGCGCGGGTCGCCAGCCGCAGCATCGCGGAGAGCGGGGTCAGCGTGTAGGCCCCGGCGCGGGTCAGGAAATCACGCATTTCCCCGCGCATCGGCGCGACATCCAGCACCTTGAGCACCTGCCGGACCTTGGCAGGATCCCAATCACCGCGCCCCGGCCCCCAGACCACGCCCAACACCTTGCGCGGCCCCAGTGGCACCTGCACGAACGCCCCCAACCAGCAGCCGCCCTCGGGCGCGGTGTAATCCAGCACCCGGTCCAGCGGTTCCGCTGTCAGCACGCCGACAAGGCTGCCCTCTTCGAAATAGTCCTGCTGTGCCTGCCCGTTGGTCATGTTACCGCGATCAAGGTTGGGGTTTCCGCCTTGCCAAAGCTGGGGTATGCAACGCGCAAAGCCTGCCACCAACCCCTGAGGGACTGACCCATGAAATTCTTTGTCGACTCTGCTGACGTGGACGCCATCGCCGAGCTGAATGATATCGGGATCGTCGACGGTGTCACCACCAACCCGTCGCTGATCCTGAAATCTGGCCGCGACATCACCGAAGTGACCCGCGAAATCTGCGAGATGGTCGATGGGCCTGTTTCCGCCGAGGTCGTCGCGCTGGAGGCCGACGCGATGATCGCCGAGGGCCGCAAGCTGGCCGCGATCGCGGAAAATATCTGCATCAAGCTGCCGATGACGCTTGACGGGCTCAAGGCTTGCAAGGCGCTGACCGGCGAGGGCTACAAGACCAACGTGACGCTGTGCTTCTCGGCCAACCAGGCGCTGCTCGCGGCCAAGGCCGGCGCCACCTATATCTCGCCCTTCATCGGGCGGCTCGATGACCTCAACATCGACGGGATGGAGCTGATCGGCGATATCCGCACGATCTATGACAATTACGATTTCGACACCCAGATTCTCGCCGCCTCGATCCGCTCGGCCAACCACATGAAAGAGGCCGCGCTGATCGGCGCCGATGTCGCCACCGCGCCGCCGGGCGTGATCAAGGCGATGGCCGGTCATGTGCTGACCGACAAGGGGCTTGAGGCCTTCCTCAAGGACTGGGAAAAAACGGGGCAGAAAATCCTCTGAACATCGTGTAGGGTCTGCCCCAACCTAAAAAGAAAAAGGGGCAGACCGCTTATGGGCGAAAGGGCAGACGCGTTGCAGGACTGGCGCGAACGGGTGTTGCAGGACCCCGATATCATCCTCGACGACCGCGACGTGATGCGCGCGTTGATCACCGCGAATGACCGCCAGATGGGCGGCAATATCGTGGACATGCGCGGCATCGCCATGGAACGGCTGGAGAACCGGCTCGACCGGCTGGAGGACACCCATCGCAGCGTCATCGCGGCGGCCTACGAAAACCTTGCCGGCACCAACCAGATCCACCGCGCGATCCTGACACTGCTGGACCGGACGGAATTCGAGGAATTCCTGAAGGGGCTTGGCACCGAGGTGGCCGAAATCCTGCGCGTGGACCGTATCCGGCTGGTGCTGGAGAGCCCCGAGGCGACCAAGACAAGCGCCCCCAAGGTGCAGAAGCTGGAGGATGTGCTGACCGTCGTCGCGCCTGGCTTCGTCGACGATTACCTGACTCACGGCCGCAACCTGCCGCAGCGCACCGTGACCCTGCGCCAGGTCGGAACCGGCGCGACCAGCATCTATGGCGAGGCCGCCGACTGGATCGCGTCGGAGGCGCTTTTGCGGCTGGACCTCGGCGAGGGGCGGCTGCCGGCAATGCTGGTTCTGGGGGCAGAAGACCCGCACCAGTTCCGCCCCAGCCAGGGCACCGACCTTCTGACCTTCTTTACCGCAGTGTTCGAGCGCAGCATGCAGCGGTTCCTGGGATAGCGGCGATGCGCGTCGCACTCAGCCCCGCCGCGCGCGACCTGATGGCCGCGTGGCTGGCCGATGTCGGCGCCCTTCGCGGCGGCTCTCCGGCCACCGTCACCGCCTATGGCACCGATCTTCGCGCCTTTCTGGCGTTTCAAACCGCGCATCAGGGCGACCAGCTTGGCCTCGGGCCGCTGCGCACGCTTGGCCTGCGCGACATCCGCGCATGGATGGCGGCGGAACGCGGCGCCGGAGTCGGCGCGCGGTCGCTGGCGCGCAAGCTCTCTGCGGTGAAGGCCTTTTATCGGTGGTGGGCGAAGCGCGAGGGCTTCGACGCCACGCCAGTGTTGTCCACCCGCGCGCCCCGCTTCGAACGCAAGCTGCCCCGCCCGCTGTCGCCCGACGCGGCGAAAGCCCTGATCGCGCAGGTCGAGGCGCAGGATTCCCGCGACTGGGTGGCGGCGCGCGACGTGGCCATCGTGACACTGCTTTACGGCTGCGGGCTGCGCCGGTCGGAGGCGCTTGGCCTCACCGGCGCGGTTCTGCCGATGGGCGACGGTCTGCGCGTGCGCGGCAAGGGCGGCAAGGAGCGCGAGGTGCCTGTGCTGCCCGCCGCCCGTGCCGCCGTCGCGCGCTACGCGGCACTTTGCCCGCACGGCCTCGCCCCCGGCGACCCGCTGTTTCGCGGCATCCGGGGCGGCGCATTGAACGCGCGGCTGGTGGCAAAGGTGGTGGAGGCCGCGCGGATGCAACTGGGCCTGCCCGCGACGGCGACGCCCCACGCCATGCGCCACAGCTTTGCAACCCACCTGATGGACGCGGGCGGCGATCTGCGCGCGATACAGGAGCTTCTGGGCCACGCTTCGCTGTCAACCACGCAGGCCTACACCGGGGTCGATACCGCGCGGCTGCTGGAGGTCTATCGCAATACGCACCCCAAGGCGTGACGGGGCCGAAATCCGGCGCGGATTTCAGACCGGTTCTTGCGTCGGAAACCGGATCTCCGCCGCCCCGCACGGCTTGTCAGCCTGACGCAAATCGGTCATGTCAGAGCGATGACGCTGCACATGAAAGCCCTCTCCGTTCATCTCTTCACCGCCACCGGCGCCGTATTCGCTATGCTGGCTATGCTGGCGGCGGTCGATCTTAACTGGTCGTTGATGTTCCTGTGGCTGGTCGTGGCCTTCATCGTCGACGGATTCGACGGGCCGCTTGCGCGCCGCTACCACGTCAAGACAAACGCGCCCGAGCTTGACGGCGAGTTGATGGACCTGATCATCGACTACCTGACCTATGTGTTCATTCCCGCCTATGCGCTTTTCAAGTCCGACCTTCTGCCCGGCTGGACCGGCTGGCTGGCGATCATCCTCATCACCTTTACCAGCGTCGTCTATTTCGCCGACACGCGGATGAAGACACGGGACAATTCCTTCGCGGGCTTTCCGGGCTGCTGGAACATGGTCGTGCTGGTGCTGTTCGCGCTGAGCCCGGATTTCTACGTGACGCTGGTGCTGGTGGTGCTATTCGCGGTCGCCATGTTCCTCAACCTCAAGTTCATCCACCCGGTGCGCACCGATCGCTGGCGGACGCTGTCGCTGCCGATCGCAATCGCGTGGACGGGCTTTGCCGGCTGGGCCGCATGGGTCGATTTCGACCCCGAGAGCTGGGCACTCTGGGGCCTTGCTGGAACCTCGGTCTACCTCGCCCTCGCGGGGATCGTGCAGCAGCTTCTGCCCGCGCGCTGAGGCGTCTGTGCAATGGCGGCCCGTCCGCCGCGCGGCAATAAATCTAACAAATACCCTAACATCCCTTGCACGACCCGGTTTAAGGTGTCATATGTACACTTACAAAACCACACAGCACAGGAGATGCCGCCATGACCCTTCCGCCCCGCATTGCCGCAGATCTTCTCGCCCGCGAAAGCAACCCCGTCACGCGCGCCAAGATCACCCTGCCGAAAGCGCCTTTCCCGCTCGACGCCGTGGCCCACGACGCCTGAGACCGTGCGCCGGGCCGGGTCCCTCCCTGCCGGCCCGGCGCGCCCCGGAATTTCATGACGAATCCCTTTTGAAGCGGCGGATGGCCCTGCCGACCCCCCGTGAGACCGGCAGGCCCATCCGTCTTTTTTCTTGCGCGGCAGCTCTCCGGCGCAGGCGGGGATTACTCCGTCTGCGCCGCCTCATCCTCGGCCGCGGCGACCGCCTGTTCGGCGCGAAACGTGTCCCATTCCTCGAAACTGGTCATGATGGTGAAACCGCTCAGCGCGTTGCGGATGTCATTGGACAGGCTTTCCACGCCCTCGCTGACATAGGACATGACGGCAAGGGTCATTGCGACCGTGGCCGCGGTCAGAACCACCCATTCCACCGTCGCGGCGCCGCTTTCGTCCCGAACGAACAGATACAAACGATCCATATCCTTCCTGCGTTGCCTCCGGTCCCGTTTCGACCACGAACAAGCAAAAAGGTGCGCCCGAATTCGGGCGATTCACGGGCAGGATTGGGTCGATATCGGATTATCTCGCCCGCGGCACAAGGTGCGGACCCCGGTCAGACGGCGTCGGACCGGTTGCGGATCACCTTGGCGAACTGGTCGAAGATCGGCTCGGCTCCGACGAGGACATGGCCATCCTCCAGCACGCTCTGCCCCTCGCGGATCGGTTGCACCATCGCCCCGGCCTCCTTGGCGATCAGCACACCAGCGGCAATATCCCAAGTCTCCAACCCGCGCTCCCAGAACCCGTCAAAGCGCCCCGCCGCGACATAGGCGAGGTCGAGCGACGCCACCCCCCAGCGCCGCATGCCCGCGCATTGCGGCATCAGCCGGGCCATATCCTGGAGCGCGGCCGGCAGATACTTGCCGCCGGCAAAGGGCACACCGGTGGCAAAGACGCAGTCGAGCATCCGGCTGCGGCCCGATACGCGCAGGCGCTGCTTGTCATTGAGCCACGCGCCCTGCCCCTTCTCGGCATAGAACATCTCGTCCTTGGCGGGGTCCAGCACCACGGCGGAGACGATTTCGCCCTTGTGTTCAAGCGCGATCGACACCGCCCAATGCGGCATCCCGTGCAGGAAATTGGTGGTGCCGTCCAGCGGATCGACGATCCAGCGGCGGGTCGGGTCGGTGCCCGGTGTCTCACCGCTTTCCTCGCCCAGCCAGCCATAGTTCGGGCGCGCCTCCATCAACTCGGTGCGGATGATCTCCTCGGCGGCGATATCGGCGCGCGAGACGAAATCGCCCGGCCCCTTGGATCCGACCTGAAGATTCTCGACCTCCCGGAAATCCTTGACAAGGCTGCGGCCTGCCTTGCGGGCGGCCTTGATCATGACGTTGAGATTTGCGCTGCCCTGCATGGCGGTCTTCCTTGGCTAGACGAGGGCGGCGTATAGACCCTGCGGGCGGCGAAGGAAAGTTGTCACGGGCGTTTTTTGCGCCGGGATGGGGCGCCGGGCGCGGGTTACACCACGCAGCCCCGCCGTTCCTTCGCCATCGCCCGGATGTCGCGGCCCTTGAGGTAGGCGCGCGCCGGCGGGCCGTAGCCGTCGGCACAGGGCGCGCCGCCAAGCGCCACGCGGGCGAGCTCGGGAAACAGCGCCAGAAGTTCCGCCGCCGCAGCCCGGTCAATGGAGCGCAGCGCCTGCGGACCGGGATAGAAGGCCTCGGTCCGCGCGCCCTCGGCAAAGATGATCTCGTGCCGGTCGAAGAGGATGTGGATATAAGTCACCGCCTCGCAAGCCTTGTCGCGCCGCGCGATCTCGCCGCCGAACAGCTCCGCCGCGTGCTTGGCGCGGATCAACCGCTCGCCGGCATCGGTCTGCATGACGAAACCGTGCTGCGGCGAGACCCGCATCTTGCGCGCGTTGCCGAAGGCGTGTTTGCGGATCACGTAGGGCGTCAGCTCCGGCCGTTCGGCCAGTTCCGCCGCGCCGAGGCTGCGGCTGCCGGCCCAGCGCACCGGCTGGAAACCGTTATCGGCGGTCAGCACCATGTCGCCCGGGCGGATCTCCTCCACCGGTTTATCGCCGTCCATGGTCAAGATCCGCGCGCCTGGCGTGAAACAGGGAATGCCGATCGAGAACAGTTCGGGGATCGAGTCCACCTGGTCGGGGGTGATACCGACCAGCGTGATGCTCTCGGTGCCGGGAAAGCTGAGGATCGCGTCGCCGGTGCCGTCACCGTTGGTGTCGGTCACCGTCACGTCCCACGCCGTCACCGGCGTCGTGCCCCAGTCCGAGGTCAGTTGCGAGACGTCAAGCTGATCGTTGGTAAAGCCGTCGCCATCGTCATCGGCGAGGTCGAAGCCCTGCACGAAATCATCACCGCTCAGAGGGCCCAGCATCACCGTGTCATTGCCGCCGCCGAGGATGATGTTCTCGATCTCGTTGAACGTGGCGGTGGAGGTGCCGTCACTGAAGCTGCCGTTCTCGGGGTTCGAATCGGTCAGGTCGATGGTCAGCCCGTCGGTGACGAGGCTGAGGTCCAGAACGTCGCCGGTGGTCTCGCCGATACCCTCGGCCTCGATCGTGTCGTTGCCGAAATCGTTCTCGATGCGGATCGTGTCGTCGTTGTAGCCCGACCAGATGTAGTCGTCGCCGGTGCCGCCCCACATCTCGTCATTGCCGACGCTGCCGCGCAGCCAGTCGTCGCCGGCGCCGCCGTAGATGGTGTCGTCGCCGTCGTGGCCACTGATCGAGTCGTTACCGTCGCCGCCCTCGATGAGGTCGGCACCGAGGAACCCGTCCATCGTGTCATTGCCTGCGCCCCCGAGAAGCGTGTCGTCGCCCTCGTCACCATAAAGCGAGTCATCGCCTGCCCCGCCTTCGACGGAATCGTTGCCCTCGCCGCCGCGAACCGAATCGTTGCCGTCGCCCGCGAAGATCGTGTCATCGCCCGCGCCCGCCTCGATCACGTCATCGTCGGACCCGTCAAGCGCGTCACCCGCGTCCACCATGTCGCCCTCGGGATCGCCGGTATAGCCCGCGTCGATCAGGTCGCCGCCGGAGGTGCCCTCGACGATGTAATCGCGCCCGTCGGGGATGCCGATCGCCACGAGGTCGTCGACGGTGGACAGGTCAAGCGGATTGACCCCTTGCAGCGTGATGCTCTCGCCGCCGGGGAAGCTCAGGACCGCGTTGCCGTCGGGGTCGCTGCTGACGTCGACATGTGCGGTCGTTACCGGCGTGTAACCGCCATCTGCGGTCAGGTTCGACACGTCGAGCTGGTCGAGCGCGGTGCCGTCGCCGGAATCGGTGATATCGAACCCCGCCACCGCGTCCTGACCGCCGCCATCGGCGAGGTGAACGGTATCGCGCCCGCCGCTGAGCACGATGTTCTCGATCTCGGTGAACCCGGCCGCTCCGCCCGGTGTCCCGTTCTCGAAGACGCTGCCGGCCTCGGGGTCGGTGCCGGTCAGGTCAAGCTGCACGCCCGCGTTGACCCCGGACATGTCGAGAGTGTCGCCATCGGTCTCGCCGGTTTCGCCGCCGGTGATCGTGTCGTTGCCGAACCCGTCAGTCAGAAGAACGGTATCGTCGCCGGAGCCGCCGGTGACGAGGTCCGCCCCCGTGCCGCCGTCGAGCAGGTCGTTGCCAACCCCACCGACAAGCCTGTCGGCACCGCCTTCGCCGTAAAGGCTGTCGTCCCCCCCCTCGCCAAAGAGCGAGTCATCGCCGGTGCCGCCGTAGACGATATCATCACCCACGCCGCTATAGACCGTGTCATCGCCGCCTTGGGCCAGCACGTAATCGTCATCGCCGGTGGTGCCGTTCACGCCGATCGCGTCGCCCGCGTCGATCCTGTCGCCCTGGGGGTCGCCGGTGAAACCGGTGTCGATCAGATCCGCGCCGCCCGATCCCTCGACGATACCGTTCAGCGGTGCGTCGGCCACCGTCTGGATGATCACGTAGCCCACATCCGTCACGCCATCGCTGTTTTCCACCATATAGGTGAAGACGGTCTCGCCAAGGTCGGAGTCGGTTTCGACATTCAGCGTGTAATCGGCGTTCAGCGTCACCGTCTCACCGGTATTGAGCGTCACGGAGTCGCCCGGCTGCACCGGCTGTCCGTTCAGTTCGGTGATGGTCAGACCATTGCCGCTCGTGTCGTGGTCGTTGGCCAGCACGTCGAGAACGGCGGTCGAGTTGGCCTCCAGCGTCACCTCGTCCTCGAAAGCGAGCGCGACGGTCTGCACAGAATCGGCGGCGATCAGCACGTTGCTGTCGTAGACATCGTCGCCGCCATCGGCGAGGCCGATCTTGATGGTGTTTTCCTCGCCCGCGTTCACCTTCGCCTTGAAGGACAGGGTGACGGTGAAGCCGTCCATCTCTGTGTTGTAGGTGTCGGCATTCTGCGGGTTGTCGATGTAGAGGTTCGAATTCGAAGTATCGTTGACCGTGTCGATCGAAACAGTATCGCCGGAACTGGTCAGCGGCACGAAATCGCCGTTGACCCAGATGCCGAGCGTATCGTTCACGCCGCCGTTGACGTATTCGAGGTATTCCTCGGACGAAAACACCAACTGCATGGTGATGTAGTTGTCATCGGGGATGAAGGTGGATTCGAACACCACCGCGTCGTTGGTCGACACGGTGGAGATCGCGTCGAGATCGCTGTCGCCCGCGCCGCCATGGCCGGTGCTGGTGCCGGCCGCGGTGTTGGTGTCGGTGCCGCCGCCGCCGCTGGTGAAATCGCCAATGTCGCCGGTCGACAGGATGACGCCGGAATCGCTGGGCACCACGCTGCCCGAGGTCGCCTCGCCACCCGTGTAGGTGCCGGCCTGGGTGGCGGCGCCGGTCAGTGTGGCGGACACGACCTGGATCCCGTCGCCGAACATCGTTTCGGCCAGCAGCGTCGCATCCGTGGTCGCCGTTGTATTCAGCTCGATCGCGTCAGGCATCGGTGCCTCCATTGGTCGCAAGACGCAGCCGGGTCGCCACGGGGGCGTGGCGGATCAATCCGGGGTCGGGGAAATTGCTCGACATTTCGCTGCTCGCGCTTGTTTTCTGCGGACAGGCTTAGCGGCCGAACGGGACGGATTTCGGGGCAAGGTTGGACGATTTCAGGCGCAGAATATGGCCATTGCACGGCCCCGCGCCAATCGCGCCCGACGCGGGCCTTGCGCGCGCCACAATCGCCCGCGCGCGGCGCGGTTCAGCCTTTGCGTTGCAGCTTCACCGGCTCACTGCGCGCCAGCTTCATCACATGCGCCATGAACGGCTTGGTGGTGTCCTCGGCCCGCGTCGCCGCAAAAAGCCGCCGGGTCAGCCCGGTTTCGGTCAGCGGCCTGGTGACGTAGCTGGAATTATGACGCAATTCGCGCACCACCCAGTCGGGCAGCACCGTCACGCCACGGTTCGACGCGACCAGCAGCAGGATCACCGCCGAAAGCTCCACCTGCCGGATTGCCCGCGGTTCCACCCCCGCCGGTTTCAGCAGCATGCTGAACACGTCGAGACGGCTGCGCTCCATCGGGTAGGTGATCAGCAATTCACCGCGAAAATCCTCGGCCTCGATGAAAGGTTTGGCGGCCATCGGATGGTCGGCGGAGGCGACGAAAACCGGCTCGTAGTCGAACAGCGGCGTGAAATCGACGCCGGCCAGATCCTCGGGATCGGAGGAAATGACAAGGTCCACCTCCTCACGCAGCAGCGCCGGCAGCGCCTCGAATTGCAGGCCGGGGCGGATATCCACGTCCACGTCAGGCCAGGCGAGGCGAAAGCGTTCCAGCACCGGCAGCAGCCATTCGAAACAGGCATGGCATTCGATGGCGATATGCAGCCGCCCGGTCTTGCCCTGCTGCATGGCGAGAAACTCCTCCTCAAGCGCGGCGACCTGCGGCAGCACCTGCTCGGCTAGCCGCAGCAGGCGCTGCCCGGCGGGCGACAGTTTCATCGGTTTCGACCGGCGCACGAACAGCTCCATCCCCGTCTGGTCCTCCAGCCCCTTGATCTGGTGGCTCAGCGCGCTTTGCGTGATGTGCAGCCGGTCGGCGGCGCGGGCCAGCCCGCCCTCCTCGTGGATGGCCTTGATCGTGCGCAGGTGACGGAACTCGATATGCATTAGCCGGGCTCATGTAGATGATGAAAGTTATGAAATTGCCTCACACGGCCCTTTATGCGACACGTGACGGCGATAAATCAAGGATACACCCCGACATGACCCTGCCGACCCCCCGCGTTTCCTTCGAGTTCTTCCCGCCGCAATCGCTTCAGGCGTCGTTCCGCCTTTGGGACACGCTCGGCACCCTTGCGCCGCTGGCACCGCAGTTTGTATCGGTCACCTATGGCGCGGGCGGCACCACCCGCGACCTGACCCATGACGCGGTCAAGACCATCCACACCAATTACGGGGTGCCGGTCGCCGCCCACCTGACCTGCGTCAACGCCACCCGCGAGGAAACGCTGGCGATCGCCGACAGCTACGCCGAGGCCGGCGTCAACCGCATCGTGGCGCTGCGCGGCGACCCGCCCAAGGGGTCGGACGGGTTTCGCGCGCATCCCGACGGATTCGCCTCGTCGGTGGACCTGGTCGAGGCGCTGGCCAGGCGCGGCACGTTCGACATCGCCGTTGGCGCCTATCCCGACCCACACCCGGAGGCCGAAAACCTGCAAGCCTGCGTCGAGTATCTCAAGCGCAAGGTCGATGCCGGGGCCACCACCGCGATCACCCAGTTCTTCTTTGAATCCGACACCTTCTTCCGGTTCCGCGATGCCTGCGCCGATACCGGGATCGCCGCGCGCATCATCCCCGGCATCCTGCCAGTCAACAACTGGACCCGGGTGCGCCGCTTCGCCGCCAATTGCGGCACCGTGATCCCTCAGTGGGTAGACGACGCCTATGACACCGCAATCCGTGACGGGCGCGAGGCGTTGCTGTCTACCGCGCTGACCAGCGAGCTTTGCACCGAATTGCTGGAAGGCGGGGTGGAAGACCTGCACTTCTATACGCTCAACACACCGGACCTGACCCGCGACGTCTGCGCCGCGCTTGGCGTCACCCCGCAAGTCGCGCTGGCCGAGGTCGCCTAAGGCTCCAAGACAGGCAGAAGGACCGCTGGACAGGTTCCAGCCCCCGTGCCATCGGCCGGGACTGAGCCGCGCGCGAACAGCGCCGCAGGGGCGGCGCGATCGCCAGACCGTGCCAAGTGCCCCGGCACCCGTCATTTCATTGACTTTGCCGGGGCTTTCGGGCAATGGCGATCTTTTGACGCCGCCAAGGAGGCCGCCATGATCGCGCCGGTTCTGCCCAGCTACTCCCGTGCCCCGTTGTCCTTCGCCTCCGGCGAGGGCGCATGGCTCGTGGAGACGGATGGCCGACGCTTCCTCGATTTCGGCGCCGGCATCGCGGTTACAGCGCTCGGCCACGCCCACCCGGCCCTTGTGCAGGCGCTGACCGAGCAGGCGCGCAAGCTCTGGCACACCTCCAACCTCTACACCGTGCCGGAACAGCAGGCGCTGGCCGAACGGCTGGTGGAGCGCACCTTCGCCGACACCGTGTTCTTCTGCAATTCCGGCACCGAAGCCGGTGAACTGGCTGTCAAGATGGCGCGCAAATACTGGCACGACGCGGGCCAGCCCGAGCGCACCACCATCCTGACCTTCGAGGGTGCGTTCCACGGACGGTCCATCGCCATGATCTCGGCTGCCGGGTCGGAAAAGCTGACCCACGGCTTCGGCCCGCTGCTGCCCGGCTTCGAACACCTGCCCTTCGGCGATCACGACGCGCTGCGCGACGCCGCGGCACGGCCCGACGTCGGAGCGATCATGGTTGAACCGGTGCAGGGCGAGGGCGGCATCCGCCCGCTGCCCGACGTCTGCCTGAAGGGGCTGCGCGATCTCTGCGACGAACACGGGCTTCTGCTGATCCTCGATGAAATCCAGTGCGGCATGGGCCGGACCGGGCGGCTCTTCGCGCACGAATGGGCCGGGATCGCGCCCGACATCATGATGGTCGCCAAGGGCATCGGCGGCGGCTTCCCGCTCGGCGCGCTGCTGGCCACCGAACGTGCCGCCGCCGGCATGACGCCAGGCACCCATGGCTCCACATATGGCGGCAACCCCTTGGGCTGCGCCGTGGGCTGCGCGGTGATGGACCAGATAACGGCGGAGGGCTTTCTTGCCGACGTGACCCGTCGCGCCGGCCTCCTGCGCCAGAAGGCGGAGGGGCTGGTCGCATCGCACCCCGATATCTTCGACGGGGTGCGCGGCTCCGGCTTCATGCTCGGCCTGTGCTGCAAGGTGCCCAACACCGACGTGGTCAACGCGGGCTACGGCCAGGGAATCCTCACTGTCCCCGGCGGCGACAACGTGGTGCGCCTCCTGCCGCCGCTGATCCTGTCGGAGGACGAGATCGCAGAGGGCATCGCGCGGCTCGACGCCGCCGCCACCGCGTTGGAGGGCAAGGCGCATGATGCCGCGCAGTAACCCCGCCCCCCTTTCCTCCTTCTTCTTGGTCAAAATACTCGCGGGGGAGCGCGAGGGGGCAGCCGGCCCCCTCGCCACCCCGCCAGCCACAGGGCGCATCGCATGAACCATTTCCTCGACATCAACAAGACCGCCCCCGCCGACCTGCGCGCGATGATCGACGCCGCGCGCGCCATGAAGGACCAGCGTGGCGACCGCCCCAAGGGCACCCCGGATGACGATCAGCCGCTTTCTGGCCGCATGGTCGCGCTCATCTTCGAGAAACCCTCGACCCGCACCCGCGTTTCCTTCGACGTGGGCGTGCGGCAGTTGGGCGGTCAGACCATGGTGCTGTCGGGCAACGACATGCAGCTCGGCCACGGCGAAACCATCGCCGACACCGCCCGGGTGCTGTCGCGTTACGTCGACCTCATCATGATCCGCACCTTCGAGGAGGCGACATTGCTGGAAATGGCGCAGCATGCCGACGTGCCGGTGATCAATGGCCTGACCAACCGCAGCCATCCGTGCCAGATCATGACCGACATCATGACCTTCGAGGAACATCGCGGCCCGATCGCCGGCAAGAAGGTGACGTGGTGCGGTGACGGCAACAACGTCTTTGCCAGCTTCGCCCATGCCGCCGGGCAGTTCGGCTTCGACCTGACGTTCACCGGCCCCGAAACGCTGGACCCCGAGCGCGTTTTCCTCGAAGAGGCGCGCGGCAAGGGCGCCACGGTCGAGATCGAGCGCAACCCGCAAAAGGCGGTCGCGGGCGCCGATCTTGTCGTTACCGATACATGGGTCAGCATGCACGACCCGCAATCGGCGCGCGAACGCCGCCACAACCAGCTGCGCCCCTACCAGGTGAACGATGCGCTGATGGCCCATGCCAAGCCCGACGCGCTGTTCATGCATTGCCTGCCCGCGCACCGCGACGAGGAGGCGACAAGCGCCGTCATGGACGGGCCGCATTCGGTGATCTTCGACGAGGCCGAGAACCGCCTGCACGCGCAAAAGGCAATCCTGCGCTGGTGCCTCGGGGTGTGAGCGCGCCCCCAGGCCGCCAAGACCCGCCTGGGCCCGGAATACTTGCCCCACCCCCTTTCCTTCCGTTGCCTTGAGCAATATAACCCGAGGCTCAATTTTAGGCTTTGGATCAGGGGGGACACACATGTCCTGGACCGACGAGCGTGTAGACCTTCTCAAGAAGATGTGGGGGGAAGGCCAGTCCGCCTCGCAGATCGCCAAGGAACTGGGCGGGGTGACCCGCAACGCGGTGATCGGCAAGGTCCATCGTCTCGGCCTGTCGAACCGCACCGCGACCGCCGCCAAGCCCGCCGCCGACGCCGCGGCAACGTCCACACCGCAACCCAGCGAACCGGCGCCGGTGCCCGAACCCACCTTGGAGGCCGAACCGGCAGGGGCATCGCCGGACCCGGTCGAAGCAGTGGCCAAGCCGTCGAACGTCACGCCCCTGCGAAAGGCCATCGTACCGGCGGGCCAGCCACTGCCGCCGCAGCCCTCGGCCAATGAAATCAGTCCCGAGGCGCTGGCCAAGGTCAGCGAGATCGAGAAGCACGCCAAGCGCATCAGCCTCATGGAACTGACCGAACGCACGTGCAAATGGCCGATCGGCGACCCGGCAACGGATGATTTCTATTTCTGCGGCTTGCCGGTGCAACAGGGCAAACCCTATTGCGAGGCGCATGTCGGTGTCGCCTTTCAACCGATGAGCAGCCGCCGGGACCGCCGCCGCTGATCTCTCGAGTGCCCGCGCCCGCGCCCGCGCGAGAATTTTCGTCGAAAATTCTCCGGCGCTACCGGCAGCCGCGCCCGATTTCTCGGTCGTTCAGCCCGGTTTCCACCAGCATACAGCGGTCGCGCGCCTCGAAGTAATAGCCGCTCGCGTAGCGCCGGATCGTGCCGTCGTGATCCCCGCCCGAGAGCAGGTAGGCGCCGCGCAGGTAGCGCACCCCGTAGCGCAGGTTGACATCGGGATCGAGAAGCTCGGACGCCGGCCCGTCATGGCCCATCGTGCGCGCGGTCTGCGGCAGGATCTGCAACAGCCCGTAATAAGGCCCCGCCCGCGCATCGCTGCGATAGTCGCTTTCGCGGTCGATCAGCCGGTGTATCAGCGGCGCGGGCACGTCGTAGAGATCCGCGTAATGATTGATCAGGCGGCGCAGCTCGGGCGTCTCGCCGGGATAAAGCGGCGGATTGGCGGTGCGCGTCACCTCGCCGCCACCCGAGCCACAGGCCGCCAGCAAAAGCAGTCCGATCACGACCAGCTGCCGCATCTCAATTTCCCCCAAGCAGGCGTTGCAACTGGCGCTCGGCCTCTCCGCGCAGGCGGTTTTCCAGCTCTTCGCCAGCAGCCTCTTCAAGGCTCTGCCCGTCCGCCGGGGCGATGCCAAGCGCCGCCGCCGCCGCGTCTGTCGCGCGCTCCTCCAGCGCGTCGATCTCGTCCTGAAGCTCCTGCTCGGCCAGGGCTTGCAGATCGAGGCTGAAATTCGGATCACGCCACGCGCCCGAGATGCGCAGCGGCACGCGCAGCCCCTCGCCCCGGCCCGCCGTCACGCGCGGCACCACGGTATAATCCAGAACCTGCGCCCCGAGGCCGACCGTGCCCGCCCCGGTCAGTTCCCCGAACGGGGCCGACAACAACAAATCGTCGTTCGAGAGCACGCCGCCTTGCATGGTGAAACTGGCGGTGATGCTGTCATAGACCGTGCGCTGACCCTCGCCCCGATACGAAGTGTCGAGGTTGCGGATCATCCCGGCAATATCGAGCCCAAGGATCGCCCCTTGCCCAAAACGGACCTGGCCCGACCCGCTGAGCGAATTCATCAGGCTGTGCATGTCATTGCCAACCATCAGAAAATCGAGATCACCGTTACCGGTGCCTTCCAGCCGCTCATAGCCCGCGAAATCGGACAGGAGCGGGCTCAGCCGGACACCGGCAATCGCCAGATCGCTGCCCATCGACAGCCCGCCGCGCCCGTTGATCACGTATTGGCCGCTGATCGTGCCGTCATAGGCATTGACCTCGCGCAGATCGAAAACCAACCGGCCAGCGTCAAGCGTCGCGCGCAGGTCCACCGCACCAAGTTGCATGATGCCAAGGTCGAGCCCTGCCAGACCCAGCGCCACGTCGGTATCGACAGCAAAGAGCGCGCTGACGTCGATCGGTTCGCGCGACCAGCCGCCACCGCCACCGCCACCGCCACCGCCACCGCGGCTTTCGCCGCCCCTGTCCTCGGTCAACCCGGAAAGGTCGAGCGCACCGCCCGACAGGACCGCGCGAATGCGAGGCCTGCTGTCGCCCGGTATCACGTCGATATCGCCGGTCAGCGCGTTATCGTCGAACGTGAAGCGGGCCGTGCGCAGATGCGCCGTCCCTTCGGAGGCAAGGGTGAAATCCCCTTCCACCGCCAGCCGCTCGCGGCCCAGCCCGGCCGGCAGGTCCGGTGCCGCCTGCCCGGCCATCGCCATCAGCGGGCCAAGGTCGCTTGCATCCAGCGCCATGCGTCCCTCGATGCCAAGCGGCGACAGCCCGAACCGCCCGTCGAAGCCGGCTTCGCCGCCATCCCACGTCAGGGCCAGAGTGACCGGCCTCAGCGAACCGTCCAAGAGCGGCCCAAGCCCGTCAACCATCGCCTCGACCGCGACCGCACCGCCATTCATCGCGCCGCTGCCGGTCAACCGCGCGATCCCCTCGGCAGACGGCAGGGTGAGCGTCAGGTTGAGATCATTGGTCCGGATCTCGGTGCCCGCCGCCATGTCGCGGTAGAGCAGCGACCCATCGCTGATTTCGGCCACGTCAAGCGCGAACCCGGCGATTCCGCTTCCGGCCTCTGCGGTCTCCTGCACGATCTCCTCGGGCGGCGCCCCGTCCGAGAAATCCCAGCTCACCGCGCCATCGGCCGCCTGCACCAGCACGATTTCCGGGCGCACGAGCTCGAACCGTTGCACCCGCACCGCGCCGGTGACGAGTGCCCAAAGCTCCACCCCCACGTTCAGTTGTTCGGCGCGCAGCATCGGTCCGTCAGTCACCCAGGCCGGGTTGCCCAACTCGACCCCCTCCGCCCGCACCCCCAGCGTGGGGTAAAGCGAGGGCCTGATGTCACCCGCGATGGTCAGGCGGCGGCCCGTGGCGCGTTCGAACTGGCTTGAGACGATGGCACCGATGCGCTCGGCCGGGATCAGCAGCAGGCTGCCCACCGCCAAGAGGGCCACCACAACGATCACCCCGATCCCCCGCACGATCCAGCGCATTGCCCGCACTCCTTGCCCGTTTGCCAAAGATTAGCGCGCCAACCCGCGGGCAGGCCAGCAAAATCGCGCTGCGGGCGGATCACAAGCGGGCGCGCGCCGGCCCGGTCAGTCCAGCTCCGTCCACGGCCACGGTTTCACGTTGCTGGCCGCCGTCTGGTAGCGCGCCGCCTTGGCCAGCCAGATGCCCAGATCGGTGCCGAACTCGGCCAGCCTCTCATTCGGGGCCTTCTGAATCAGCAGGATGATGAACTGGATCACCGTGGCAAGGCCCAGCACCGTTTGCGCAAGCTGGATCATCACCCAGATCAGGATCATGTAGACCAGCCGCAGGCCGATCTGGTCCTCCTCGGCCGGTAATTGCTCGCCCTCGATGCGGCCCCGGTAGCGGTCGTCGTCGGTGCCGGTCATGTGGCCCTCTTTCATGGATGCGCCAAGTCTACCACAATGCAGGCCGGGCGCCACGGTGCAAGACGTGAATATCCTTCCCTCGGGCCCGTGCGCGATGTATCAGCCCGGCCCATGACCCAGACCCCGCCAGAGCTTCGCCACGATCTCGCCCGCGCCCGCGTCCCCGATACCGCGCGCCCCGGCCAACCCACCATCGGCATGGTCAGCCTCGGCTGTCCCAAGGCCCTGGTGGACAGCGAACGCATCCTCACCCGCCTGCGGGCCGAGGGCTACGCGATCTCCGCCGATTACGGCGGCGCCGAGGCGGTCATCGTCAACACCTGCGGGTTCCTCGATTCCGCCAAGATGGAAAGCCTTGAAGCGATCGGCGAGGCGCTGCGCGAGAACGGCAAGGTCATCGTCACCGGCTGCATGGGCGCCGAACCCGAGGCGATCACCGGCACCCACCCCACCGTCCTCGCGGTCACAGGCCCGCAGCAATACGAGCGCGTGCTCGACGCCGTCCACGACGCGGTGCCGCCCGACCCCGACCCGTTCATCGACCTTCTGCCCGCGCGCGGCGTGTCGCTGACGCCGCGCCACTACAGCTATCTCAAGATTTCCGAGGGCTGTAACCATACCTGCAAGTTCTGCATCATCCCCGACATGCGCGGGCGCCTTCAATCGCGCCCCCACAAGGCGGTGCTGCGCGAGGCGGAAAAGCTGGTCGAGGCCGGCGTGCGGGAGCTTCTGGTCATTTCGCAGGACACCTCCGCCTACGGCACCGATTGGAAGGACCGCGACGACAAGTTCCCGATCCTGCCACTGGCCCGCGATCTGGGCAGCTTGGGCGCCTGGGTGCGGCTGCATTACGTCTACCCCTACCCGCATGTGCGCGAGCTGATCCCGGCCATGGCCGAGGGGCTGATCCTGCCCTATCTCGACATCCCCTTCCAGCACGCCCACCCCGACACGCTGCGCCGCATGGCCCGCCCCGCCGCCGCCGCCCGCACGCTGGACGAGATCGCGGCGTGGCGCACCGACTGCCCCGACATCACCCTGCGCTCGACCTTCATCGTGGGCTTCCCCGGCGAGACGGAGGCGGAATTCCAGACCCTGCTGGACTGGCTGGGCGAGGCGCAACTCGATCGCGTCGGCTGCTTCCGCTATGAAAACGTCGCCGGCGCCCGGTCGAACGATCTGCCCGACCATGTGCCAGAGGAAGTCAAGGAAGACCGCTTCCGCCGCTTCATGGAGACATCGCAAGCCATATCGGAGGCGAAGCTCGCCGCCAAGGTGGGCCAGCGGCTGGAGGTGATCGTGGACGAGGTCGACGAAGAGGGCGCCACCTGCCGCACCAAGGCCGACGCGCCGGAGATCGACGGGAACCTCTTCATCGACGAAGGGTTCGAGGGGGTGTCGCCGGGGGATATCGTGACGGTCGAGGTGGACGAGGCCAGCGAGTATGATCTGTGGGGGACAGCGGCATCCCCGAAATGATCCGGTGCGCCATTCAAGCATAGCCAAGGCAGAGCCTCGGAGGAACGGCACCATGAAACCTGTTTGCAAGCCGCGCGTCGGCGGGCCGCGGTGCGGCGGTCCGAAAGCCGGGGCTAAGCGCTTGATCCCTGCCACATCCGAACGACATTCGAGCATCGCACCAAGCCCGACCAAATCGCCGTGCCGGGGGGCGGCCCGGCGATGCGCGGCGGCCTTGCGGCCTTGATTCCGCGCGAGGTGCACCGTTCAACCGGAGATACGGAGTCTTTCGCAACACCTGCACCCTCGCACTTTGATCTGCCCACCCCACCTTGCCCCCGGCGCCCCCGGCCCTACCTCCCCCTCCATGATCAAGGTCCTGCACAACGACACCTGCCCGATCTGTTCGCGCGAGGTTGCCGCCTATGCGCGGCAGGCCGACCGCGCCGGGGTGGCGCTCAAGATCGACGGGCTGGACAGGGCGCCCGACTGGGCGCTCGACCCCGACACCGCCGCCCGCAGCTTCCGGGTGGACCATGAAGGACAGCGATACGAAGGGCTGGACGCGTTCCGCGTCCTCTGGGCGCATCTGCCCGGCTGGCGGTGGCTGGCCCGGTTGACCGGTCTGCCGGGCATCCACTGGCTGGCGGACCGCGCCTATCGCCACATCGCGGCGCCGGCGCTTTATGCGCTGCACCGCCGCCGCCAGCGCCGCACCTAGACGCCTCCGCGCAAGCCGGCCACCGCATCCGCACAGACGCCCTGCCCTGCTGCACAGCGGCGCTTGTGGACAACCGCGCACCTGCTATCCCATCCTGACACCAACCAACCCGACCAAGGAGAGCATCATGTCCCAAGCACCGATCATTGCCCAGAAGGCGCCATTCCCCGTCGACGTGGAGGACGGCAAAAGCTATTTCTGGTGCGCCTGCGGCCAGAGCAAGACCCAGCCTTTCTGTGACGGTTCCCACAAGGGCAGCGAGTTCACCCCGGTCAAGTACACCGCCGAGAAGACCGGCAAGGTGTTCTTCTGCGGCTGCAAGCATTCCGCCAACCAGCCGGTCTGCGACGGATCGCATTCCCGGCTCTGACCACCGTTTCGTCGGCACAGGGGGGGGATGACGGGTGTATACATCGGCCCCCCTGTTTTCCGAGCGCTATGTCCGGCCGGTGGCTCCGGCCGCGTCGGGCACGCCATGGCACGCATGTGCCTCGGCAATCGCTTGCGTCAGCGCCGCCATATCCTCGGGCGGCGCCTCGGCCCGGCGGGTCGCCATGCTGACATGGATCAGAAGCTGCTCAACCGTTGCAGCCAAGGTTCCGTTGCACTCTATTCTATAGAAAAGCTTCAGCTTTTTTCCCTTTGCCTCCAGCACCTGCGTGGTCGCGGTGAGGCGGTCGCCGATCATCACCTCGGCCAGATAGCGCACATGATTCTCCACCGTGAACCAGCTTCCGCGCGTGGCGATATAGTCCGGCGTGCAGCCGATCCACGCGAGGAACCGGTCGCTGGCTTCCGACATCGCCTGCACGTAGCGGCTTTCGTTCATGTGCCCGTTGCCATCAACCCAGTCCACCGGCACCTGCCGGTCCAGCGTGACCATCGGCGCCATCAGGTCCGGCACCTCCGGTTCGATGGTTTTTTCATGGTCTTTCAATATCTTGCCGACCGCCACCCCGCGCGCTTTCAAGCTGCGCATCATTGCCGTCAGGTTGCCGTCGCGCAAGCTTTCCAACTCCGCGATGCTCATGTGCCCCGACTGCGCATCGGATTGCGCGGCGATCTTGTCGATCAGGTCTTCGGTCAATTCGGGCACGTCCATCAACTTCGTCCACGGCCAGTCCAGTGCCGGACCGAACTGGGCGATGAAGTGCTTCATTCCCGCCGGTCCACCGGCCAGCCGGTAGGTCTCGAACAGTCCCATCTGCCCCCAGCGCAGGCCAAAGCCCATGCGGATCGCATCGTCGATTTCTTGCGTCGTTGCCACCCCGTCCCGAACCAGCCACAGCGCCTCGCGCCAGACCGCCTCAAGGAAGCGGTCGGCCACGTGTGCGGGCATTTCCTTTCGGATTTTCAAGGGGTTCATGCCGATTCCGGTCATCAGGTCGGTGGCCCGGTCCAGCAAGGCCGGATCGGTCTTTTGCGATCCCACAAGCTCCACCAGCGGCAAAAGGTAGACCGGGTTGAACGGGTGCGCGACGATGATCTGTTCGGGCCGCGTGGCGCAGCCCTGAAGCTCGCTCGGCGTGAAGCCTGAGGTCGAGGAGCCGATGATCGCCGCCGGATCGCAGACCGCCTGCACCTGCTGGTAAAGCTTACGCTTCAATGCCAGCCGCTCGGGCGCGCTTTCCTGGATCCACTCCGCACCCGCGACCGCCGCGCTGATCGTGTCGTGAAACGTCAGCCGCCCTTCGTCGGGCAGCGCCACGTCGTAAAGCGCCGGCAGCGCCGCGCGCGCCCGCTCCAGCATCGCCCGCACCGCCGCCTCGGCCCCAGCACCCGGGTCGAACACCCGCACGTTCCAGCCCATCAGCGCAAACCGCGCCGCCCATCCGCCGCCGATCACCCCGCCGCCCAGTATGGCCACCGTTCTCTTCATGTCACGCTCCTGCTCCAACGCGTCACCACCGCGCTCCGGGACAGGCCGAAGAGGCCCCCGGCCGATGAGGCGCCCGCCCTTCGCATCAAACCGGGTCGCGTTTGACAAGGCCCAATGTCTCGCGCACCGCCTCGGGCCCCATGACGCGGGCCCCCATCGCCTCCACGATGCCGCGCGCGCGGGTCACAAGCGCCTCGTTCGTGGCCAGAACGCCCTTGTCCAGCCAGATATTGTCCTCCAGCCCGACCCGCACATGGCCGCCCGCCAGCACCGAGGCGGCAACATAATTCATTTGGTTGCGCCCGATGGAGAAGGCCGAAAAGGTCCAGTCAGCAGGCACGTTGTTCACCATCGCAAGGAAGGTGTTGAGGTCATCGGGTGCCCCCCACGGCACTCCCATGCAGAACTGCACCAGCGCCGGGGCATCAAGCACGCCTTCCTCCACCAGTTGCCTGGCAAACCACAGATGGCCGGTATCAAAGGCCTCGATCTCGGGTTTAACGCCCGCCTCGGTCATCATTCGCCCCATGGCGCGCAGCATGCCCGGCGTGTTGACCATGATGTAATCGGCCTCGGCAAAATTCATCGTGCCGCAGTCGAGGGTGCAGATCTCGGGCCGGCAATCGAGCACATGCGCCAGCCGTTCCGACGCCCCCGCCATGTCGGTCCCGGCCTTCGCGGGGGGAAGCGGCTGTTCCACGTCGCCAAGCGTCAGGTCGCCGCCCATACCGGCGGTCAGGTTCAGCACCACGTCCACATCGGCGGCGCGGATCCGCTCCGTCACCTCGCGGTAAAGGGCGGGGTCGCGGCTCGGCACGCCGGTTTCGGGGGCGCGCACATGGCAATGCACGATCGCCGCCCCTGCCCGCGCCGCCGCGATGGCGTCCGCCGCGATGGCCTCGGGGCTGCGTGGCACGTGCGGGCTGCGGTCCTGGCTGGCGCCCGAACCGGTGACGGCACAGGTGATGAACACGTCGCGCGAAGGGGTAAGCGGCATCTTGGTCTCCGTCCTCTCTATCCTCGGTCTGGCGGCAGGTAACGGCAGATTGCGCCGTTTTGCATTGCGATATACGAACGATTCATGACTTATTTCGCAGAATCGCGCAGAAATGCCGTGACAGACCCGTTTCGCATCGGCCTCGTCGTGATGCCCGATTGCAACCTTCTGTCCCTCGCCGCGGCGCTTGATCCGTTTCGCGCCGCCAACCGTCGGGCGGGGCGGAGGCTCTATGACTGGCGGGTGATGTCACCGCAGGGCGGCCCGCTGCGGCTGACCTCGGGGCTGGAGATCAAGACCGCGCCGATGCCCCTGCAACTGGAGGCCGATCTGGCGATCCTCGTTGCGGGGTTCCGGCTCGACATCCATGCCACGCCCTCGTTGCGCGCGTGGCTGCGTCAGTTGCGCGCGCGCGCAATGGCCTATTGCGGGGTCGATGGCGGACCTTGGGTGCTGGCGCGCGCCGGCCTTCTTGACGGGCATCGCGCCACCACCCACTGGGAGGATCTGGAGGCCTTCGCCAATGCCTTCCCCAAGGTCACCGCCGTCCCCGACCGCTTTGTCATCGATGGGCCGGCGCTGACCACCGGCGGCGCCGGACCCTGCCTCGACCTCATGCTGCACCTGATCCGGGGCCAGCACGGGGCCGGGCTTGCCGGGCAGGTGGCCAACGCGCTGCTCCATGACCCCGAGGACCGCCCGAGCCCGCAGCGCCTGGTGCCGCAGGCGCGTCTGGCCGCACTTGCCCCGCCGGTGGCGCGCGCCGTCGCGATCATGGAGCAAACACTGGAAGATCCTCCGGCCATCACCCGCATCGCCGGGCAGGTCGGGCTGTCGCCCCGACGGCTGGAAATGCTCTTCCGCCAGCATCTTGAAACCGGGCCGGGCGCGTTCTTCCTGCGCCTGCGCCTGTCGGAGGCGCGGCGCCTCGCGCTCGATACAGGGTTGTCGGTGCAGGATATCGCGGTGCGCACCGGGTTTTCCAGCCCCACGACGTTGGCCCGCGCCTTCCGGCGGGCCTTCGGACAATCGGTGTCGCGGCTGCGCAGCGGGCGGTAGGGTGCGGGCTTGCCACGCACCCTACCGCCCGCCTCGATCAATAGGGCATCGGATGCGCCTTGTGAGCCGCCGCGATCTCGTCCAGTACCTCCTGCGGCAAGGTCATTCCAGCGGCGGGCAGCAGATGCTCCAGCTGCGCGCTCGTGGTGGCCCCGAAGATGGTCGAGACCGCAAAAGGCCGAGTCTGCTGCCACGCAAGCGCCATATGCACCGGGTCCAACCCATGGCGCGCGGCGATGTCGAGATAGGCCGCGACGGCAGGCCGCACCCGGTCGCTCAGCCGGCCGCCGAGATCGGGCGTCTGCCCCGTCGCCCGCGCGACCGCGAGCCGAGAGCCGTCCGGCTCCGCCCCATCCTGATATTTTCCGGTCAGAAGCCCCGCCGCGAGCGGCGAGAACGCCAGCAACGTCACCGCCTCGTTCACCGACAGCTCCGCCATGTCGGTGTCATACATCCGGCACAACAGGGAATATTCGTTCTGCACCGTCTGCACCCGCGGCAGCTTGCGCGCCTCGGAGACACGCAGCCATTGCGCCGTGCCCCAGGTGGATTCGTTCGAAAGGCCGAAGAAGCGCATCTTGCCTTCCGCCACCAGCTTGGCCGCCTCCGCCAGCACATCCTCGATATGGGCCAGCGTCTCGGCCTTGTCCTGCCCACCTGGATCGTAGGTCCAGTTCTTTCGAAACTGGAAAGACCCGCGATTGGGCCAGTGCAGCTGGTAAAGATCGACATAATCGGTCTTCAGCCGCTTGAGCGAGCCTTCCAGCGCACTGCGCAGCGTTTTGCCGGTAATCAGCTCTCCGGGGCGCACGAAGCTGCCGTTTTCGCCGCTGATCTTGGTGGCCAGCAGGAAATCGCCACGCCGCGCAAGGTTGGCCGCGTTCCAGTCGCCGAGAATTGCTTCAGACCCGCCCACGGTCTCGGCCTTGACCGGGTTCACCGGGTACATCTCGGCCGTGTCCACGATGTCGACCCCGGCCGAAAGGGCCATGTCCATCTGCCGGTGCGCGTCCGCCGCCGGGGTCTGGTTGCCCCAGGTCATGGTGCCAAGGCAAAGCTCGGAAACCGTCTGCCCGCTCGCGCCGAAGGGAACCTGTCGCATGTCTGTCCTGTCTTGTTCGTTGATGATCCGTGGCGCACCCTAAGCGCTTCCACGCCGGGCGCAACCCGGCGCACTCCGCCAGTTCATCTTGGCCCGGATACCTCGGGGGAGGGGGGGAGGTGGCTTGAAAGGCAACGGGGGCAGCATCCCCCCCCCCGATGCCCTCCACTGCGCGCCATCCGGCCCGGTCAGCACCCCTGCGCCGATGAGCGTAGCGAAGAGGCGCGAAGCGGCGCGCATCGCGCGGTAAAATCCTGCGGCCTCAGCGCAACCTCGGCGGCGCGTCCGGATCCATCCCCGGCGCGGCGCCCTGCCCCCGCGCGGGACTGTCCGGCACCGGCAGGTCAAAGCGCAACCCAGCCTTGGCCAGCCGTGCCGCCACCGGGTCCGAGGCGCGGAAGAAACCGACATCCATCACCCCGGCCTCGATTCCCGAAAAGGTCAGCGCCTCGCCCGCCGCGCGCGCAAGCGCCGGTTCCGCCCCGGGCACAGGGTCGATAAAGGCCAACAGGTGCGACCGCCGCCCACCCGCATAGGTGACGCCGCACAGATAGGCGAACCGCGCCAGCCCCCGCGCGGTGGCCAGCTTGGTGTCGAGCGCGGCGATCAGCGCCTCGGGCAGGCCCGCCGGCGCAGTCAGTTCCTCGGGCACCTCCTCGACCTCGCGCGGTGCCTCGGCCAGCGTTCCGGCCAGCCAATCCACCGCCGCAGCCGGGATCAGGATCGCCGATGCCACGCCAGGATTGACCGCAAGCCCGATCCCCTGCCCCGCCAGCATCGCCGCCAACCCACGCCCCGACAGAACCGCGTAGGGGGCCTCGCCTTCGGCAAACGCAGCCAGCCGGTCTTCGCGGTCGAAAACAAGCGCGAACCGCGCGCCCTCGGCCGGAAAGATCGTCGGCGCGATCTCCGCCGCCCCCGGTTCACTGTCGAGCGCGAGGAAAAGCTCGCCGTCAGCCAGACGTTCGTAAAACCGCAGCCGCAGGGTGTCGTCGTCGGGGGCTGCCTCCATCGCCGCATGGGCAATGTCGAGCGGGGTCGTCTCACTCATCGGTCCAGCACCTCCTTCGAGCGGGCGCGCAAAACCGGCAGCAGCTCGGCCTCGAACCACGGGTTGCGCTTCAACCACGCGTTATTGCGCCATGACGGGTGAGGCAAGGGAAAGAGCGCGGGCGCATGGTCGCGCCAGCCGGCGACACGGGCCGTGACACTGACCTTGCCACCAAGATGCCACGCCATCGCGTGCCCGCCGACAAGCAGCGTCAGTTCGATCAGCGGCATCTGTGCCAGCAGGCTTTGCCGCCACGTCCGCGCACAGACCGGCGGCGGAGGCAGGTCGCTGCCCCTTGCGTCGTAGCCCGGAAAACAAAAAGCCATGGGCAGGATGGCGATCCGGCCGCGGTCGTAAAAGATGTCGGCATCCACCCCCATCCAGTCGCGCAGCCGATCGCCAGAGGGATCGGTGAAAGGCTTGCCGGATTCGTGCACCTTCATTCCCGGCGCCTGACCGGCGATCAGGATGCGCGCCCCCGGCCGCGCCCACAGAACCGGGCGCGGCGCATGGGCGGTCTCGGTCGCGAAGAAGCGTGCCTCACAGAGGCGGCAGGCCGCGATATCGCCGGCGAGGCGTGCAAAACTCATGGGGCGCAGCAAAGCGCGGATTCCCGGAAATGGGAAGGCCTCGACACGGCGCCGCGCGGCTCACCCCTGCGTCAGCCAGTCGAAGAACCCCGGCCCGGCGCGCTTTCGCAAACGGGCGGCCATCTCGGCCCCGGCGCGCGCGCCCTCCTCAACCGGCACCGTGACAGCGTCCGACAGCACCTCGGACCCGTCGGGGCGCAGGATTTCCCCGCGCAGGCGCAACATCGCCCCGTCAAGTTCCGCCAGCCCGGCAATCGGCGTCTCGCAGGATCCATCGAGCCCGGCAAGAAAGGCCCGCTCGGCGGCAAGGCGTTGGCCGGTCTGCATATCATGGATCGCGGCAAGCATCCCCGCGACCCGGCTGTCATCGGTGCGCCGCTCGATCCCGATCGCGCCCTGCGCAACAGCGGGCAGCATGTCGTCGGGCGAAATGCCGCCGCGCGAAACCTCCGCCATGCCCAGCCGCCGCAGCCCCGCCATGGCCAGAAAGGTCGCGTCAGCGACGCCGCTTTCGAGCTTTTTCATCCGGGTCTGCACATTGCCCCGGAATTCCACCACCTTCAGATCCGGCCGACGCGCCATCAACTGCGCCCGGCGGCGCAACGACGACGAGCCCACGACCGCCCCCTCCGGCAGCACTGCGAGGCTCTCGTAGCGGGGCGATACGAAAGCGTCGCGCACATCCTCTCGCGGCAGGTAGCAATCGAGCGCCAGCCCGACGGGTTGCTCCACCGGCATGTCCTTCATCGAATGCACCGCGATGTCGATGCCACCGGTCAGCAGCGCCTCCTCGATCTCCTTGGTAAAGAGGCCCTTGCCGCCGATCTCTTTCAACGGTTTGTCGGCGTCGATCAGCGCCCGGTTGTCGCCGGATGTGCTGATCACGACAACCTCGAAAGCCTCGACGGCAAGGTTGAAGGCCGCGGCCAGCCGGTCACGCGTTTCATGCGCCTGTGCAAGGGCAAGCGGCGATCCTCGGGTGCCAATTTTCAGCGGCTCGGTCGGGGTGGGCAATGCGTCTGTCATTTCGCCTTCCTAGCCGCAGTTCGCCCCGGTGACAACGCAGCGTTCTTGACACTGCGACGCTGGCGGAAAAAGGTGCGCCGACCTTCCCGTACGGAGACCGACATGACCAAACCCCTGCTACGCGCCCTCGCCGGCGAAACGCTGCCCACGCCGCCGATCTGGATGATGCGGCAAGCCGGGCGCTACCTGCCGGAATACCGCGCCACGCGGGCGAAGGCGGGGGATTTCCTGTCGTTGTGCTACACGCCCGAGCTTGCCGCCGAGGTCACGCTGCAACCGATCAACCGCTATCGCTTTGACGGCGCGATCCTGTTTGCCGATATCCTGCTGGTGCCGCAGGCGCTTGGCGCGGACCTTTGGTTCGTCACCGGCGAAGGCCCGCGCCTGTCCACCATCACCGGGCCGGAGGGGCTGAAAGCACTTAAAGGCAAGGATGACATCCACGATCACCTTGCCCCGGTCTATGAAACCCTGCGCATCGTGGCGCCGGAATTGCCAGCGGACACGACGTTCATTGGCTTCGCCGGGGCGCCGTGGACGGTGGCGACCTACATGATCGCGGGCCGGGGCACCCCGGATCAAGGCCCGGCCCATGCCCTGCGCCAATCCGATCCCGCCACCTTCGGCGCGCTCATCGACCTCATCACCGAGGCGACGATCGAATACCTTTCGATGCAGGTGCAGGCTGGCGCCGAAGTGGTCAAGATCTTCGATTCCTGGGCCGGGTCGCTCAAGGGCGCGGCGTTCACCGCATACGCGCTGGAGCCGACCAAACGAATCATTTCCGAGCTCAAACGGCGTCACCCCGGCCTGCCGGTCATCGCCTTCCCGCGTGAGGCGGGCGAGGCTTACGTCGGCTTCGCCAAGGCCACCGGCGCCGATTGCCTCGCCATCGACAATTCCGTTGCCGCAGACTGGGCCGCGCAGGCGCTGCAAACCGATAGCTGCATACAGGGCAATCTTGACCCGAAACACATGGTCACCGGTGGCCAGCCGCTGATCGACGAGACGCGCCGTGTCGTGCAGGCGCTGAGGGGCGGCCCGCATATCTTCAACCTCGGCCACGGCATTACCCCCGATGCAGACCCGGATAACGTTCAACTGATGATCGACACCGTCCGGGGCGGCTGATCGTCCTTTCATCCTGGCAAAAATACCTCGGGGGTTTGCGGCGGGCAGCGCCCCCGAGACATCCATCGACCAACCGTGACGCAGGCCGGCGCATGTCGGCTATTCGCGCTTAACCTCCCCGTCACAATCCCCTATATTGCGGCGGAACCGATTTGCCCCACGAAATGAGGGCAGACGGCACCAAAACCGCGAAGGGGACACCGGTGGCGCATATCATCGTATTCGGCAATGAAAAGGGCGGGTCGGGCAAATCGACCACCGCCATGCATGTGGCCACGGCCCTCGCCCATCTGGGCCACCGCGTCGGTGGGCTGGACCTCGACCTGCGCCAGCGCAGCTTCGGGCGCTATCTTGAAAACCGGCAGGCCACGGTGACCGGGCGCGATCTGGACGTGCCCTCGCCGTTCCTGATCGACCTGCCCGAAATCGACCCCGAAACGCTGGCCCCGGACGAAAACATCTATGACCGGAGGCTGTCGGCGGCGGTGGCCGATCTTGACACGCGCTGCGATTTCATCGTCATCGACTGCCCCGGATCGCACACCCGGCTTAGCCAGGTGGCACATTCGCTGGCCGACACGCTGATCACGCCGCTCAATGACAGTTTCGTCGATTTCGACCTGCTGGCCCGAATCGACGCCGAAACCTACGAGATCAAGGGGCCTTCGGTCTATTCGGAGATGGTCTGGCACGCGCGCCAGTTGCGCGCCAAGGCCGGGCTGAAACCGATCGACTGGCTGGTGCTCAGGAATCGCCTCGGCGCACAGCAGATGCACAACAAGCGCAAGATGGGCGAGGCACTGACCAACCTGTCGCGGCGGATCGGCTTTCGCGTCGCGCCGGGGATGAGCGAACGGGTGATCTTCCGCGAGCTGTTTCCCACCGGGATGACGCTGCTGGACCTGCGCAGCCTCGGGGTGGACCGGCTCAACATCTCCAACCTGTCCGCCCGGCAGGAACTGCGCGACCTGATGAAGGCGCTGAACCTGCCGGGTGTGTCGGTGGATTTCTAGTGTCTTGCACCTTGCGGGAGGGGTCCGTGCGCGTCACGTGTCGACCAAGCGCGCCGAACTCCGCCTCAGATAACCGCTTCCACCGCCGAGACGACCTCGCCGACCACCGCCTGCAACAGCGCCTCGTCCTCGCACTCCGCCATCACGCGGATCAGCGGCTCGGTCCCCGACTTGCGAATGAGCAGCCGGCCGGAGCCGTTCAGCCGCCCCTCGGCGGCGGCAATCGCGGCCTGCACCGGTGCGGCCTCCAGCGGTGTCTGACCGGTGGAAAAGCGCACGTTCTGCAACAATTGCGGCACCCGTTCGAAGCTGCGGATCAGTGCGCTGGCAGGCTTGCCGGTGCGCACCATCTCGGCGAGGAATTGCAGCCCCGCGATCAGCCCGTCGCCGGTGGTGGCATAATCGGTCATCACGATGTGACCCGATTGTTCGCCGCCCAGGTTCAGCCCGTAGCGCCGCATCGCCTCCACCACGTAGCGGTCGCCGACGGGGGTGCGGTGCAGGTTGATCGCCCGCTCCGCAAGGAACCGTTCCAGCCCGAGGCTGGACATCACGGTGGCGGCCAGCGTATGGCCCTTCAGGCGCCCCTCATCGGCCCAGCGGTTGGCGAAGAGCGCCATGATCTGATCGCCATCGGCGATCTCGCCGGTCTCGTCGATCAGCACCACCCGGTCAGCGTCGCCGTCAAGGCAGATGCCCAGATCGGCCCCGACCTCTCGCACCTTCGCCTGCGCCGCCTGCGGCTTGGTGGAGCCGACGCCGTCATTGATGTTGAACCCGTTCGGGTCCACCCCAAGCGGCACCACGTCGGCGCCCAGTTCCCAAAGCACCTCCGGCGCGGCGCGGTAGGCGGCGCCGTGGGCGCAGTCGATCACCACCTTCAGCCCGTCGAGGTTGCAGCCATCCGGAAGCGTGCGCTTGACCCGTTCGACGTAACGCGCGCGGCCATCGTCGATGCGCTTGGCGCGGCCGATATTTTCCGCCTGCGCGGGCTGGATCTCGGAAAACACCAGCCGCTCGATCTCCGCCTCGGCGGCGTCGTCCAGCTTGAACCCGTCAGGGCCGAAGAACTTGATACCGTTATCGGTGGCGGGGTTGTGGCTGGCCGAGATCATCACCCCGACATCGGCCCGCATCGAGGGTGTCAGAAGCCCCACCGCAGGCGTCGGCACCGGCCCCAGAAGCAGCACATTCATGCCGGTCGAGGTGAAGCCGGCGGTCAGCGCGGTCTCGATCATGTAGCCCGACAGCCGCGTGTCCTTGCCGATCACCACCCGGTGGCTTGAGCTGGCATCGCGCCGGAAATGCCGGCCCGCCGCCGCGCCCAGTTTCAGCGCCAGTTCCGCCGTCATCGGGGCCGTATTCGCCCGCCCGCGCACACCATCGGTGCCGAAAAGCTTGCGTGTCATGCCTGTCCCCTCGCTGCCGCGCGCCAGAGCGCGATCATTTGTCGGTGGACCTGCGTATCATGAACCCGCAGCATCTGGACACCCTGCCCCAGCGCCCATAGGCCAATCGCCGCCGATGCAGGCCCCCGGTCGTGAGCGTCGGCGATTGCGCCGATGCGCCCGATGCTGGCCTTGCGCGACACCCCCAGAAGCACCGGGCAGCCAAGCGCGTGAAACAGCGAAATCCGCGCGACAAGCGCGAGGTTATGGGGGTCGCGCTTGCCGAAACCGATACCGGGATCGACCAGGATGCGCGCGCGCGGGATGCCGGCGGCCTCGGCCCGCGCCACGGATGTTTCAAGACTGTCATAAACGTCGAGCAGAGCGTCGGTGTATTCGGGGTTGTCCTGCATCGTGTCGGGCAAGCCCTGCGCGTGCATCAGGCAGACCGGTGCGCCGGTCTCGGCGGCAAGCCCCTGCATGTCGGGGTCAAAGGCGAAGGCGGAGACGTCGTTGATCAACCCCGCCCCAGCGGCAAGCGCAGCGCGCGCAACGGGCGCCTTGCGCGTGTCGATGGAAATGGGCACCGTGACGCCGGCGGCGCGGATGGCGGCGATCACCGGGACGGTGCGGGCGATTTCCTCGTCCACCGGCACTTCCTGTGCGCCGGGGCGGGTGCTTTCACCGCCGAGATCGAGGATATCCGCACCCTCATCGAGCATCCGGGCGGCCTGTGTCATCGCGGCGTCATGAGCGTAGAATTCGCCGCCATCGGAGAAGCTGTCGGGCGTGAGGTTGAGGATGCCCATGAGGCGCGGCCGGTCCAGTGACAGCCCGGCAATCGGCGCGCGGGGGGCGGTGAGGCGGACGAGACTATCCGAGGGCACCGCGTCGGCCGGGATCACGCGCGGCGCGCGGTTCCGGGCCAGTTCCTCGACATGAGTGAACCACGCCCAGGGCCCGGCAAGCGGAAGGGCGGCGACGGGGCGGGCCGGATCGGTCTGGGCGATGGGGCGGTAATAGAGGGTCATCGACGGGTCATCCTTGTCACGGGGCGCTCATCGCGCGCCGGTGGCGGCTCTTCGCGAGGAGAGGGCACCAGGCCCTCGAGGAGCGGCGCGGGACGGATAGCGCCCGTGGCGGGCGGGGGCAAGCCTTACGGGTCGGGCATGGCCTCCGCGTCGAGCACCATAAGCGCGATGTCGGCCTCGGGCGCCGCCCCGCCGAAAAACAGCATCCCTTCGGCCTCGAAGCTGCGCGCCAGCCACAGCGCCAGACCCTCGCCGGCGCGCGCGTCCGGCCCCGGCCCCGGCCCCTCGACGCTGTCGAGCACCAGTTTCGACGGTGCCCAGACCGAAATGCGCCCGTGTTTCATCGCCCAGTCCAGTTCCGTCCGGCTGTCCACCACCACGCAGCGCTCATCGCGGCTGGCCAGGATCCAGGCGTTCTGTTCGATGGCCAGAAGGTCGATCCGGCGTTGCGGCATGGCGTGGCGGGCCTGCGGCACCGGCGTGGTGGGTCGTCCGACACAAAGGATCACCGGCGCGCCCCGCGCCTCCAGCCGGTCGAGCAGCGCCGCCAGGTCGCCGCGCGCGATGGCGGCGTTGGACAGGAACACCACCAGCGGGTGCAGCGCCCCGTCCTTGAGCAGCTTGAGGCGCGGACGCTCTGGCGCACTGCGCACGATCTCGACGCCAAGCGCGAAGGGCCCGCGGTCGAGCTTCTCGATGCGCACGAAGCAGCGCGCCGCCAGCGGGTGGACGAGGATGCGTTCCGCGATGCGGGCAGCGAGGGTTTCCAGAAGGTTCAGACGCTCGGCCTGCAGCTCGGTGTCGATCGCCTCGACGATGGTGTCGTAGGACAGGATCCGGTCGACATCGTCGGCCTCGGGGTTGGCGGCGGAGCGCACCTCCACCACCACGTTGAAGCGCACCCGCTGCAACAGCCCGCGTTCCTGTTGAAATGCGCCGATTTCCACCTCGCGTTCATGATCGGCGAGGCTGATCCGGTCGAGTGGGTCAGGGCTGGCGGTGGCCTTGGCGCGTTCCGAAGGGTGCGCGAAGGCGAGGCGGGTTTCGTCGGGCATGGGGCGTGACCTCCGGATGCGGCGTATCTGCGACGTCCGCGCCGGTCTAGCAGGTCGCGGCGCGCACTGCACGGGCCAGACGCGGCGCAGCAGGCCGGGAATGCGACGCCCCCGCCCTCAGCGGCCGAGGTAGAAGCGATGCGTGCCGATTTCCGCCGTCTGCGTAAAGCTGCGCGCCCAATCGGGGCTGACCCAGTTGGCGTGGTAATGCGTCGCCCCGCCGGTCAGTTCGCGCGGGCCAGCATCCATCATGATGCGCGCGATCTTGCCAAGCCGGCGATACATCGCCCGGTCGGTCACGGTTTCGGGCCGACCGTCGCAGGTATAGGTGAACTGGCAGGCAAAGCGCCGCCCGGTGCCCTGGTTGACGACATCGCAGATGGTATCGGGATAATTGGCATGATCGACCCGGTTCAGGACCACTTCGGCGACCGCGAACTGGCCCTCGACGCTTTCGCCGCGCGCCTCGAAGTAAAGCGCTTCTGACAGGCATTGCCATTGCTGCCCGCCGCGCGCGGGTGGCATTGCGTCAAGCTCCGCGGCGCTGTAAGGGGCCTGGCCCCGCGAAAGGGTACTTTGGCCGGTATAGGGAGAGCCGAGCGCGGCAAGCCGCAGCGGGCTGACCGAGCGCATGCCGCTGTGTTCCTGCCCCATCACCGAAGAAAACAGTGAGCCGAGCGCGGCGGTCGGATCGGTAGAGGTGGAGGCGGTCACATCCGCCGTCGCCGCGTGCGCGGTGATCACGAGCGCGGCACCGGCAGCTTGCGCCACGCGCAGAATAGTCATCTGTCCCATTCAGGGCATCCCCCATTGACCGGCGTTGCCCGGCCCTGATTCATTTGTCTTCTACCGGATCGGTCGCGGATCGACCAAACCGGGGCACAATCTAGCGATGACCCCTTAACAAGACCCCAACAGCTAGTCGGGGAGGCGCCGGGACTCATGCAGCAGGGCCATGTAATGACCTGGAATCGCGCCGTTTATGTGTCAGCAATGGACAGTTGTGCCGCCGCAAGTTTGGCAACCGGCACCCGGAACGGCGAGCAGGAGACATAATCGAACCCCGCCGCACGGCAGAACGCGATCGAATCGGGGTCACCGCCATGTTCGCCGCAGATCGACAGGGTGACGCCGGGCCGCGCCGCGCGCCCGCGCTCGGCGCCAAGCAGCAACAATTCGCCCACCCCGTCGCGGTCAAGACGCTGGAACGGGTCCTCGGCGTAGACGCCCTGGTTGACATAGATCGACATGAACCGGCCGGCATCGTCGCGGCTGAGCCCGTAGGTCATCTGCGTCAGGTCGTTGGTGCCGAAGGACAGGAAGGCGGCATGTTCCGCGATCTCGCCGGCGCGCAGCGCCGCGCGCGGCGTTTCCACCATGACGCCAAGGCGATAGGTGAAGGCGACCCCGGTTTCATTGCGCACCGCCGCCGCGACCGCATCGACATGATCCTTGATCAGTTCCACCTCACGCTTGGCGCTGACCAGCGGAATCATGATTTCCGGCACCACCGGTTCCTTGCCTTCGGAGGCCGCCACCGTGGCCTCGAAGATGGCGCGCGCCTGCATTTCGTAGATGCCGGGGATGGTGATGCCAAGCCGTACTCCTCGCATCCCCAGCATCGGGTTGAATTCCTGAAGGTTCTCGATCCGCGCGGCGACGCGGCTGACGGGCAGGTCAAGCGCCTCCGCCAGGGCAAGGATGCCGTCGCGGTCACTCGGCAGGAATTCGTGCAATGGCGGATCGAACAGGCGAATGGTAACGGGCTGGCCTTCCATCAGGTCGAACAGCTCGATGAAATCGCCGCGCTGCATCGGCAACAGGCGTTCCAGCGTCGCGCGCCGGTCTGCCACGTCCTCGGCGAAGATCATCTCGCGCATCACCGTCAGGCGGATCGGGTCGAAGAACATGTGCTCGGTCCGGCACAGGCCGATCCCGTCGACGCCGAAGGTCTGCGCCAGCCGCGCATCCTCGGGCGTGTCGGCATTGGCGCGGATGCCGATATCGCGCGCCGCGTCGGCCCATTCGAGAAGCGTGGCGAAGGCACCGCCCATGGCCGGTTCGATCATCTCGGCTGCACCGGCCATGATCTCGCCCGAACTGCCATCGACGGTGATCACGTCGCCCTCGTGAAACAGCTTGCGGCCGGGCACCGTCAGGGTCTTGCGGCGCATGTCGAGTTGCAGGTCGGTGGCGCCGGACACGCAAGGCACACCGAGGCCGCGCGCAATGACGGCGGCGTGGCTGGTCGTGCCACCGCGTTCGGTTACGATCGCATCGGCGGCATGCATGCCACGGATGTCCTCGGGGCTGGTTTCGCGGCGCACGAGGATGCAAGGCTCGTTCTGGGAACTGGCGGCCTGCGCGGCGGCGGCGGAAAACACGATTCGGCCGGTCGCCGCCCCCGGCGCGGCAGCGATTCCCCGCGTCAGCACATCACGCGGCGCGGCGGGGTTCACCTGCCGATGCATCAGCTGGTTGAGCGTAAAGGGCGCAATCCGCATCAGAGCCGCATCGCGGGTGATGATGCCCTCCTCGGCCAGATCGACGGCGATGCGCACCTCGGCCCGCGCCGAGCGCGGAACCTTGACGGCATCGAGAATGGCCATGTGGCCTTCCATCAAAGTGAACTCGACCTGCATTTCCTCGCGAAGACGCGTGCGGATGAGCCGCCCCGCCTCGCACAGCGCCGCGACCTGGTCGGGGCAGCGATCCTCCAGCGCGACGCCGCGCGGGTCGGACTCGATGAACTGGGCGGTGGCCTCGCGCAGCGCGGCGCGGCCCTGGCTTTGCGGCAGGTAACGGCCGGTGATCCGTGGCTCTCCGGTTTCGGACGACACGAATTGCACCACGCCCGCGCCGGTTTCGCCCGTGCCGATGGACAGCGCCATGCGCTGCACGACGAGGCCAAGCCCCGCATCGGCGGGCGCTCCCTTGGCCTGCCGCAACAGCCGCGCCGACGTGCCTTCCCAGGCACGCGCCATGGAACGCAGAACCTCGGTCAGTTGCGTCTCGATATCCTGCGGGAAAGGCTCCTCCATCTCGTCTTCGAAATGGGACAGCGCGCGGTGCGGCGTGATTGGCCCGGCGAACAGATCCTCGTCAAGGCGCAGGATGTCGACCGCGTAGGTGCGGATGAACGACAGGTAGAGTTGATCTGCCGCCGTCTGCCCGTGTTCGGCAGCGATGCGCGCGGCGGCGGCATCGTTCATGCCGATATTGAGCACCGTGCCCGGCCCGCCCCAGTCCGCCGCCTGGCTGGACGAGCGTACCGACAACAGGTCACCCGAACCGAAGATCGCCGTGAGGCGCGCGATGTCGGGGACATGTCCCTTGGCCAGCCTGCGCACCGCATCGACCGACAGCGCCACCGACAGCGGCACCGGCAGATCGAGCCGCACCAGCCGTTGCAGGCACTTGGCGCGGTTGCCGTGCTGGTCGTTGGAAATCGGCGCGTCAGGCGTGATTTGAAGCATGTCGGGGCAGTCGGGCATTTTTTATGCACTCGCAGCATTGGTTGCCCCGACCATACAGTCTGCGCCGCGCGGGTCCAGTGCGGTGTTTCGAGGCTGGAGAAGCCGGAGAGGCTGGCGCCTCTTCGCGTTGCTCATCGGCGGAAGGCGCCGGGGCTCAGGCTTCCAGCCGCGACAGGTCGGCGATCTTTTCGCAGGTCGCGGTGATCCCGTGCAGAAGGTTGAGCCGGTTGCGGCGCAGGATGTCATTCTCGGCATTGACCTGCACCGCCTCGAAAAACGCATCGACTGCGGGGCGCAGCGCGGCCATGGCGCGCATCGCGGCAGGGAAATCCTCTGCCTCCAGCGCCGGGTTGGCGGCGGCCTCGGCCTGATCGAGCGCAGCGAAGAGCGCCTTTTCCTCGGCCGTGTCGACGAATTTCACATCCGCCCCGAAGCGGTATTCGACGCCGTCCTTGTCCTCGGCCTGCGTCAGGATATTGGCGGCGCGCTTGTAGCCCTGCACGAGGTTCTCGCCGTCATCGGTCTTGAGGAACGCCGAAAGCGCCTCGGCCCGCTTGACCAGCAGGGTGAGGTCGTCATTGCCCTCCATCGCAAGGCAGGCGTCGATCACGTCGTGGCGGATGCCCTCGCCGCGCAGATGGACCTTGAGACGGTCGTGGAGGAAGGCGAGGAGGTCGGCAGTGGTGGTTTGTTGCCAGTCATCGGCCAGTTTCGTGATATCTGCCACCCGTGCGAGCGCATCCAGATTACCAACCTGCCCTGCAATGAAAATGTCACGCAGCTTTACCCGCAGCCCATTCCCCAACACCAACCGGATCACCCCCAGCGCCGCCCGGCGCAGCGCGTAGGGGTCTTTCGACCCCGTCGGTTTCTCGTCGATCGCCCAGAACCCGCACAACGTGTCGATCTTGTCGGCGAGCGCCACGGCGACCGAGACCGGCGCGCTTGGCACCGCGTCGCCCGGCCCGAGCGGCTTGTAATGGTCCTCGCAAGCCTCGGGCACGCCATCGTCATGGCCCGCCGCCTGCGCGTAGTAGCGCCCCATCAGCCCCTGCAATTCGGGGAACTCGCCGACCATTTCCGATTGCAGGTCGGCCTTGCAGACCTTTGCTGCCTCGGCGGCCAGGTCCGGCTTGGCACCGACCAGCGGCGCGATCTCGCGCGCCAGGGCCTCGATCCGCGCCACCCGGTCGGCCTGGCTCCCCAGCTTGCGGTGGAAAGTCACCTCGGACAGCCCGGCGGCCATGCCCTCCAACCCCTTTTCGCGCAGCGTACGCAGGTCATTCTCCCAGAAGAATTTCGCGTCCGACAGCCGCGCGGCCAGCACCTTGCCGTTGCCGGCAAGGATCGTCGCGCCGTGATCGGCGGTCTCGATATTGGCGACGGTCACGAACCGCTCGATCCGGCCGGTCGCGGGGTTCTTCACCGAGAAGAACTTCTGGTGCTCTTTCATCGAGGTTTGCAGCACCTCCGGCGGCAGGTCGAGGAACGCCGCGCCGATTTCGCCCTTCAGGACCACGGGCCATTCCACCAGCCCGGCCACCTCGGCCAGCAGGCCCTTGTCTTCCACCACCTCAAGCCCCGATGCGAAGGCCATGTTGGTGGCGTCGTTCCAGATCTGCGCGGCTCGTTCATCGGCCGACAGGATCACGCGCGCCGTCTTCAGTTTCGCGGCGTAGTCGTCGAAAGAGGTGACGCTGAAGGCGTCGGGCGCCATGAAGCGATGCCCGTGCGTGGTGTCGCCCGCTTCGATGCCGTCGATCTCGAATGGGACCGGCCGCGCGCCGGCTTGGTCGGTGAGGATGCACAGGATCGAGTGCAGCGGGCGCACCCAGCGCAGGCTGCCCGCCCCCCAGCGCATCGATTTCGGCCACGGGAAATTGCGGATCACGGCGGGGATGACCTCGGCAAGGATCTCCTCGGCCGGGCGGCCCGGCTTTTCTATCCGGGCATGATAGACCTGCCCCTTCTTGTCGTCCTTCAGTTCCAGCTGGTCCTTTGTCAGGCCGGTAGACCGCAAGAACCCGTCGAGCGCCTTTTGCGGTGCATCGGCGCGCGGGCCCTTGCGCGTCTCGACCACGGTCGGACTTTCGAGGCTCAGCCCTTCCAGCGTCAGGGTCAGGCGGCGCGGGGTGTGGAACGCCCCGGCGCCGGCATAGGTCAGCCCGGCCTCCACCAACCCGTCGGTGACCAGTTTCTTCAGGTCCTCGGCGGCGCGCGCCTGCATCCGGGCGGGGATTTCCTCGGAAAACAGTTCCAGCAGAAGGTCGGGCATCTCAAAGCTCCTCGGGCGGGGGCGGGCAACCGGCGGGAACCGGGTCGCCGTTATAGGCGGTCTCGCCGCACTGATTGATCTGGTGCCACGCATAGCCGCGGCCGGTCTCGGTGATCAGCACGATGAGATCGAAGCCATAGGTGAAATTTGCTTCGCCGAGGAAGGCCAGCGCCGTGCCCTCTTCCAGCGCGCGGGTCAGCGCCCTGGCATCGTAGCACTCGAACCAACCCGGCGTGTTGAGCGGCGTCGCACCCTCGTAGGGCTGGTAGGTCTCGGTCATCGTGGCAAGGCTGAGAGGCGTGGTGAAACAGGCCCGGAAGCGCAGCGGCGAGGTGTCGGCGTCGATGGCCCGGAAATCGCTGACGGGCAGCAGGTCGGGCACGCCGTCGAACGTGGTCGCGGTGATGGTGACCGAGTCGGCGCTGACCTCCTGGTAATAGGCGTAGTTTTCCGTCCACCAAAGAAGGCCGCCGGCGATGGCGCCGGAAAGCACGAGAATTAGGGCCACGAGTTTTCCCTTGTTGTTCATGCCGCGCTGCCGCTTTCGGCGGCATAGCCCCCCGCCCCGGTCTGCACGAAGGCATCGGCGCATGTCTTCGCCAGCGCCCGCACCCGGCCGATATAGGCCTGCCGTTCGGTGACAGAGATCACACCGCGCGCGTCGAGAAGGTTGAACAGGTGGCTGGCCTTGATGCACTGGTCGTAGGCGGGATGCGCCATGACGATGCGCTTGCCGGTCTTGGGGTCGATTGCCGGCTGGCTCAGGATCGCCTCGCACTCGGCCTCCGCGTCCTCGAAGTGGCGCAGCAGCCGCTCGGTGTCGGCGGTGTCGAAGTTGAAGCGGCTGTATTCTTCCTCGGTCTGGCGGAAAACGTCGCCATAGCTGAGCGCGATCGGCGCGTCGGGGTCGTTGAAGGGCATCTCCATCACGTGGTCTATGCCCAGAACATACATCGCCAGACGCTCGATCCCGTAGGTGAGTTCACCCGAGACCGGCTTGCAGTCGTGGCCGCCGACCTGCTGGAAATAGGTGAACTGGCTGACTTCCATGCCGTCGCACCAGACCTCCCACCCGAGGCCCCAGGCGCCCAGCGTGGGGCTTTCCCAGTCATCCTCGACGAAACGGATGTCGTGCAGGGTCATGTCGATGCCGATCGCTTCGAGACTGCCCAAATAGAGAGCTTGCAAGTCGGGCGGCGACGGTTTGATCAGCACCTGATACTGGTAATAGTGCTGCAAGCGGTTGGGGTTCTCGCCGTAGCGCCCATCGGTCGGGCGGCGCGACGGCTGCACATAGGCCGCCGCCCAAGGGCGCGAGCCGAGGCTGCGCAGCGTGGTCGCCGGGTGGAAGGTGCCGGCACCGACCTCCATGTCATAGGGCTGCATGATGGCGCAGCCCTGCCCGGCCCAGTAGGTCTGAAGCCGCAGGATGATCTCCTGGAAACTGCGCGGTCTGGTGCTGATCTGGGCCATGTCGGTCCCCGGCTGTGGATGGGCAGGCGTGTGATAGAGGCCACCCCCGCAATGGTCAATCGGCCCGCGCGCCATATTTGTGGTGCATCGGTGCGACTCTCTGCTAGGTTGCCGCCGATTGGACAGGGGCCCTTGGCCCGCAGGAAACATGGGGTTGGATACATGAGATTGGCCGCAAGCCGGTTCGCTTTGTCACTTTTCATTCTTCTCGGGGCGTTCGTTGTCGCGCCCCACACGGCCTCCGCACAGGATCGGGTCTGGATCCAGATGGAGGCGCACCCGGATCTGGCCACCGCCGAGGCAAGGGTGCGGGCCTATGCGCAGGTGCTGCCGGATGTGAACGGCTACCGGCTGACGACCGGCTGGTATGCGATTGCGCTCGGGCCCTATGCGCCCGACGACGGCGCGGCGGCGCTTGGTCGGCTGCGCGCGCAGGGCGCGGTGCCGCGCGACAGCTATATCGCGGATGCCGGGATCTACCTGCAACAGTTCTTCCCCATCGGCGCCAACACGCTGGCCGCCCCGGTCGGGGAGGCGCCGACGATTACCCAAAGCGCGGAAACCGCCGCGCCGCCCGCGCCCGCCGCCCCGGTCATCCCGGTCATCCCGGTCATCCCGGAAGAAACCGTCGCAGAGGCCCGTCAGAGCGAATTTCAACTGACCCGCGACGATCGCGCCGCGCTTCAGATCGCGCTGCAATGGTTTGGCTATTATCAATACGGCATCGACGCCGCCATCGGCCCCGGCACGCGCACCGCCATGTCCCGGTGGCAGGCATCGCGGGGCTACGATCAGACCGGCGTGCTGACCAGCCGCCAAAGGGCGGAATTGCTGGCGGCTTACCAGGCGGAACTGGATGCACTCGGCATGCAGCTTGTGCGCGACGACCGGGCGGGGATCGAGATCGAGCTGCCCTTGGCCATGGTGGAATTCGCCCGCTACGAATTTCCCTTTGCGCAGTATGAACCGGTGGACGAGTCCGGTGTGCAGGTTCTGCTGATCAGCCAGGCGGGCAACGAGGCGACGCTCGGCGGGCTTTACGAGATCTTGCAGACGCTGGAGATCGTTCCGCTGGTGGGCGAGCGCAGCCGCCGGTCCGACAGCTTCGTGCTGACCGGGCAATCGGACAGCCTTCGCAGCCACACCATCGTCCGGTTGCAGGACGGGCAGATCAAGGGCTTCACCCTTGTCTGGACGCCAGAGCGCGACGCAGAAATGGCCCGCGTGCTGGACATGATGGAGGCCAGCTTTTCGACCTATGGCGGCACGCTCGATCCCGGTGCGGTCGATCCCGGCGTTGATCAGGATATTAACCTGATGGCCGGGCTTGAGGTGCGCACCCCGAATCGCGCGCGCACCGGCTTTTACCTCGACAACCGGGGCGCGGTGATGACCTCGGCCGACGCGGTCGCGGCCTGCACCCGCGTGCTGGTCGATGGCCGCTACGAGATGGAGGTGGCCTATAGCGACCCGGACCTAGGCATAGCGGTGCTGCGCCCGACGCAGGCGTTGGCGCCATCGACCTTCGCCGGCTTCCTGCAAACCCCGGCGCGCATCCGCAGCGACGTCGCCGTCGCGGGCTTCCCGTTCGAAGGCGCGCTTGGCGCAGCCTCGCTCAACTTCGGCACGCTGGCCGATCTGCGTGGGCTGAACGGCGATGAACGGATCGCGCGGCTCGATCTGGCGGTGGAACCCTCGGAAATCGGCGCGCCGGTGCTCGATGCGACCGGTGCCGTGATCGGTATCATCCTGCCGGAACCTGACACCGGCCGGTCCCTGCCCGAAGGCATAAGCTTCGCGCTGCGCGGCGACCGTCTGGCAGGGGCGCTGTCAGGGACGCTGGCCGGGGCGGGGATCAGCCTGACCACCGCGCCGGAGGCGGCTGTAACGCTGACCCGCAACGGGCTGGCCCGCTATGGCAGCGATCTGGCGGTGTTGGTGACCTGCTGGAACTGACACCCGCGCAACCGATGCCGTAAAGGGCGGTCCCCGGTGGGCCGCCTTTTGCACGTCTTGGCGCAGGCCTGAGCGGAACCAAGGCCAAAAGGCCGCCGCGCATCTTCAGGCCGGATGGGCTTTCGGCCCGACACTGCGCGGCCGGCGTCAACCGCGCCCCTCGTCTCGCGGGGCGGACCTCATCGCCGCTGCTGTCTTGCCCAAACGGGCCCTTTCGTCAGGTGCCGGACAGCAGCGGGCGGATTTCGGCCAATTCCTCGCGCGGACGCGCGGCCAGCATCTCGGCCACCGACAGCCCGGTCAGCGGGTGGCGCCAGTCCGGCGCCACATCTGCCAGCGGCACCAGCACGAAGCCTCGGTCCTGAAGTCTTGGATGCGGCAGGATCAGCTGCCCGGGCGCGACGTGCGCAGCCTCCTCCGCCGACAAGTCGCGCCACCGGGTCTGCACCTGCGCATCCGGACAAACCCGGTCGCCAAGCGCGATCAGGTCAAGGTCAAGCGTGCGTGCCGTCCAGCGGTCACGGCGGATCCGGTTGAACCGCGCCTCTACCTCGTGCAGCAGCGCCAGAAGAGCCTCGGGTCCATCCGACCAGTTCAGCGCAAAAGCGGAATTGACGAAATCCGGCCCCGATCCCGGCGGAAAGGCCGGTGTCCGGTACAGCCGGGAAACGCGCGGGGCGCACCCGGCCCGGTCCGCCACCATCGCAATCGCGTCAATCACTATACTTTCGGATATAACACCCCTGTCCGGAAGGTTTGACCCCACGGCGATCAAGCTCATTGTGAAGGAATTGTTACAGTCGGGGCGTTGCAAACCCGGCACCATTTCTTATTGTCATGGGGTATTGTCGATCGTGATTTCAGCCATTTCATTTCACATCACGGGATTGCGGTCGACGGTTATTACTCACGGGACCAAACACATGTTTTATCGGGACGACAAACTGGCGCTGTTCATAGACGGCTCCAACCTCTACGCAGCGGCGCGGGCGCTTTCCTTCGACATCGACTACAGGTTGCTGCGAAAGGAGTTCATGCAGCGCGGCAAGCTGGTCCGGGCGTTCTACTACACCGCCCTTCTGGAAAACGACGACTATTCGCCGATCCGCCCGCTGGTCGACTGGCTGCACTACAACGGGTTCACCATGGTGACGAAACCGGCGAAGGAATTCGTCGACAGCCATGGCCGCCGCAAGGTGAAGGGCAACATGGATATCGAACTGGCGGTCGATGCTCTCGAAATCGCGCCCCATGTCGATCATATCGTGCTTTTCTCCGGCGACGGCGATTTCAAACCGCTGGTCGAGGCGCTTCAGCGCAAGGGCGTTCGGGTTTCGGTGGTCTCCACCATCCGCAGCCAACCGCCAATGATCGCCGACGACCTGCGTCGTCAGGCCGACAACTTCATCGAACTCGATGAATTGAAGGATATTGTGGGCAGACCGCCGCGCGAAACGCGTTTCGATGAGCGTGAAGCCTACGAAACCGAAGAAACCTGATCCAATCCCCGCCCCCCCCCGGCCCCGCGCCGGGGGGGATCTTTCACCCGTCTTGAGAGCAAGGCGTCAAGCCGGGCCGATGGCTGCGGCAGGGTCAAATGCGGCTAAAGCAGCTGTATTGAAACCGCTGCTCTGCACCCGCCGGAGTGACATGGGTAAAACGCCCCACCTCCTCGGACCGGAACGCACCGGGGGCGAGGGCGGAAAATTCCTGCGCCAGGGCCTCGGGCGAATAGCGCCGCACCGGAAGGCCGGAACAGGTTTCCGGCCCGTCCTCGGCAAAAGTCATGATGATCGCCGTGCCGCCCGGCTTCACTGCGCAGGCAAGCCGGTCGAGATAGGCCGCGCGGTGCGCATTCTCGGTGAGGAAGTGGAACAGCGCCCGGTCGTGCCAAAGGTCATAGCGGCGCGCCGGACGCCAGCGGGTGACATCGCCCACCTGCCAATCCACGTGCTCGCCAAGCGGCCCAAGCCGCGCCTCCGAGCGTGCAAGCGCCTCTGCCGACAGGTCCAGAACCGTGAGGTCGCGAAACCCCGCCGCCAGCAGCGCATCCGGCAGGCGCGAGGCGCCGCCGCCAACGTCGATCACGGCGGCCCGTGGCGTGACGGCGGCGCGGATCAGCGTCAGCGACCGTTCCGGCACCGCTTCAAACCAGCTCAGCCGGCCGGGTTCCGCCCCGGCATAGCGGTCATCCCAGTGGGCGGTCCTGTCATCGGTCATGCGCGCTGCCCTCCTCATGACGCGCCTGAGCCTACCGTCGCGCCGGGTCAGTGACCATGTCACCAAGAACTGTTCAGCCGCCTGCGCGCGCGTTGATCTCGTTATGCATCTCGATCGCGCGGGCCGGCCATGTGCTCTTTATATATGCCAGCACGTCGAGGATCTGCTGCTCGCCCAGTACATCGCCGAATCCGATCATGTTGCTGCGGTAATCGCCGCCGATCAGTGCCTCTGTCCCATGCGTCGTGATCGCCACCAGCACCGCGTCGGGATGATGCCAGGTGTGGCCGGTCTCGTCATGCGGCGGGGCGGGCAAGTAGCCCTCCGCATCGCGCACCCGCCAATCCGGCACGGTCTGCCCCGACAGGTCCGCCCCATGGCACGACGCGCAATTTTCGGCGTAAAGCACCGCGCCCCGCGCCACCGCCTCCGGGTGGTCATACGGCAGCAGACCGGGCCGATCCTCATGCCCGGCCCAAACCGCGACCGCCCCGATCCCGGCAAGCGTCATCGCCAGGGCCCCGCCCGCGACAAGTATTTTCCGAATCACTGTCTGCCCCCTCCCTGTATTGTGAAACACGAGTTTGCCCGGTTCCCGCGCGGGAAGGTCAACACACCAGATCGCGCGCGCCGTCGCCACTGGACGCGGGGGCGCATGGGCTTTACCTCTGCTGGCGAAGGAGCCTGCGATGACAAAACCGCCCCTCACCCTCCACCTAGCCGCGCCGCGCGGCTTCTGCGCCGGGGTCGACCGCGCCATAAAGATCGTCGAAATGGCGATCGGGAAGTGGGGCGCGCCGGTCTATGTCCGCCACGAGATCGTGCACAACACGTTCGTCGTCGACGACCTGCGCGAAAAGGGCGCCGTTTTTGTCGAGGATCTCGATGACTGCCCGGATGACCGACCGGTGATCTTCTCTGCCCATGGTGTGCCGAAATCCGTTCCGGCCGCGGCCGGTGCGCGGCGCATGGTGTATGTCGACGCCACCTGCCCGCTGGTCTCCAAGGTCCATATCGAGGCCGAGCGTCACCACCAGAACGGGTTGCAGATGGTGATGATCGGCCATGCCGGCCACCCGGAAACCGTTGGCACAATGGGCCAGTTGCCCGAGGGCGAGGTGCTGCTGGTCGAAACCGAGGCCGATGTCGCCAGGCTGGCCCCGCGCGCCCCCGAAAAGCTGGCCTTCATCACTCAGACCACCCTGTCGGTCGATGACACGGCGGGCATCGTCGCCGCCCTCAGGGCGCGGTTTCCGGCCATCATCGGCCCGCACAAGGAAGATATCTGCTACGCCACCACCAACCGGCAGGCGGCGGTGAAGGCGATGGCGCCGAAGGTCGATGCGATCCTCGTCGTCGGCGCGCCCAATTCCTCCAATTCCCGCCGGCTGGTGGAGGTCGGCGCCAAGGCCGGCTGTGCCTATGCGCAGCTGGTTCAGCGGGCGGAAAATATCGACTGGCGCGCGCTCGACGGGATCCGCGCGGTCGGGGTGACTGCCGGCGCCTCCGCCCCCGAGATTCTTGTAGAAGAAGTGATCGACGCCTTCCGCGCCCGCTATGACGTGACGGTGGAGGAGGTGGAGACCGCCGTCGAGAACGTGGAGTTCAAGGTGCCGCGCCTGCTGCGCGAACCGGCCTGAGCGATGTCCATCCGCTTCGACCCCGAAGAGGTGCTGCGCCTGCCGCTGATGGCCACCCTCGCCACGTTGGCGGCGGACGGCGCGCCGTGCAACGCGCCGGTCTGGTTTCACTGGGAAGACGGCGCGCTTCACATGCTGTCGGACGAGACCGCCAGTTCCGCCCGCCGCATCGCCCGCGACCCGCGCGTCGCCGTCGAGATCGTGGAGTATGACAACGCGGGCGGGATCCTGCGCCATGTCGGACTGCGCGGGCGCGCGACGGTGGCGCCGATGGACCCCGCCCTCTTCCGCCGGCTCCTGGCGCGCTACCTCGGCCCGGACGAGGCGGCGTGGAACCCGTGGTTCATCGACAACGTGGCGCGCATCGACGACCCGACGGGACGCCTCATCCGGCTTGTGCCCGACAGCGTGTTCACCAACGATGTCAGCTTCTTCCGCACCGGGCCAGACCTTGCCAGCGGGGGCGGGGGCTAGGGGGGCACCTAACTACCGATACCCGGCGACGGCGCGCATGGTGTGCCAAGGCCTGGTTCCAGCCGCGCGATTGCCAGACCGCGGGCTGGCGATCCTGCATTGGTGCGGTTCACTTTATGCCAGCAAATCCGAAAAAGACCCGTGTTGCGCGCGACCGCCACCCAATCGCCAGACCGGGGGGCGGTCTGGCGATCGCGCGGCGCCTGCGGCGCTATTCGCGCGGGGCCCTGCCCCAACACCCGAAAAGACTCCCAGCCCCAACTGGAACCCTATTGCCACCTACCGCGCAACATGCGCCCCGATGCTGATGGCCCTGCCAACCACGATCCGGCTTGCCCTTCGCGCGCCGCACCGCCAATAAGGCCCCGCCACCGACCGGAGACCATGATGCGATCCATCCCCCGCCCCGCCCTTCTGCTTGGCCTTGCCGGGCTGCTCCCCTTCCTCTGGGGGGCGGCCACGGTCGTCTTGCCGGACCTCGCGGACTGGGGGCGCGACTGGCTCGGCCCGCGCTTTGTCGGCCCTTATGTGCAGGTCTTCTATGGCGCGGTGATCCTTGCCTTCATGTCCGGCGTGCTCTGGGGTTTTGCCACGAAGGCCGGCGGCTGGCAGGGTTACGCGCTGTCGGTCCTTCCTGCGCTCTGGGCCTTTTTCACCACCGGCGGCGGGGCGGAGCGCGCGGCGGCGGCGCTGATCGTCGGGTTTCTCGGGCTCTTGGCGCTCGATTGGCATTTCTGGCGGCGAGGTCTCGCGCCGCCCTGGTGGATGCACCTGCGGCTGTTGCTGACAGTGATCGTGGTCAATGCGCTTGCCGTGGACCTGGTGCTGTGATGGCCCGGATTATCGCCTATACCGACGGCGCCTGTTCGGGCAATCCCGGCCCTGGCGGCTGGGGCGCCTTGCTACAGGCCAAGGACGGCGAGACCGTGGTGAAGGAACGTGAACTCAAAGGCGGCGAGGCCGAGACCACCAACAACCGGATGGAGCTTCTGGCCGCGATCAACGCGCTGGAAAGCCTCTCGCGCGCCTCTGCCATCACCATCGTCACCGATTCGGCCTATGTGAAGAACGGCGTCACCGGCTGGATTCACGGCTGGAAAAGGAACGGCTGGAGGACTTCGGCGAAAAAGCCGGTGAAGAACGTGGACCTGTGGCAGCGGCTCGATGCCGCGCAAGGCCGCCATGACGTGACGTGGGAATGGGTCAAGGGCCATGCCGGCCACCCGGAAAACGAACGCGCCGACGAACTGGCCCGCGCCGGGATGGCCCCGTTCAAGCCGGCGCGGTAGGGGGCCGGGTCACCGTCGCAGATAGGTCTGCCAGACCCAGATCAGGAAGAGCGCGCCAAGCACCGCGCCGACGAAGCCCGACAGCGCCCCCATAACCGCCAGCAGGAAGCGCAGCACCAGCCCGCCGATGATCGCCCCGAGGATACCGATGGATATGGTGGTGATCATGTCGGTATGCACATCCATGATCCGCGTGGCGAGATACCCCGCCGCCGCGCCGATAATGATCATGGTGACAATCATGGCCATGGCGCCCCTATGCCCCCTTTTTGAAACCGTTTGATGACCGCCCCGCGCCTCACCGCCGCCGCCCGCCGCGCCGTCCCCGGCGCCGTGCCGCATCGGCGGGGATCAGGATCAGCGCCGCCGACGCCCCGATGATCGCATCCAGCCCCGGCGAGCCGATCCGCAGGTGAAACAGCGAGCGCAGGAAGAACAGCACGATCACCGCGCCAAGCGCGATCAGGATCGACAGCGCGTAGCCGTTGCGGGTGATGCCGAACCGCTCGAACAGGATGGCGACGACCACGGCGATGAAGATTGAGCCAAAAAACGTGAACAGGATCATGCGCTTTCCCCCAGCATCGTGCCGGGCACAAGGCCCGCGCCGCGCAGGAAGCCCGCCGCCTCCTGCCGCCCGCGCCCTTCGCGCTGCACCTCGTCAACCTGCACCGCACCGCGCCCGCAGGCAATGGTCAACCCCGACAGCACCGTGCCCGGCGCGCCCGCGCCTGCCGCGACCCGGCTGCGCAGCAGCTTCAGCCGCTTGCCTGCATGCACGGTCCAGGCGCCGGGAAAAGGCGACAGGCCGCGGATCTGGCGGTCGATCTCCTCGGCCGGGCGGGTCCAGTCGATGCGCGCCTCCGCCTTGTCGATCTTGGCGGCATAGGTGACGCCCGCCTCCGGCTGCGGCACCGGGTCCAGTTCCGGCAGCCGGTCCAGCGCCTCCACGATTGCCGCCGCGCCCATTGCGCTCAGCCGGTCATGCAGGTCGCCGGCGGTCTCCGCCGGCCCGACCGGCGTCGCCTCGCGCAGCAGCACCGGCCCGGTATCGAGCCCCGCCTCCATCCGCATGATGCACACGCCGGTTTCCGCGTCGCCCGCCATGATCGCGCGCTGAATCGGCGCCGCCCCACGCCAGCGCGGCAGAAGGCTGGCATGGATGTTGAGGCAGCCACGGCGCGGCGCATCAAGCACAGCTTGCGGCAAAAGCAACCCATAGGCCACCACCACCCCCACATCCGCGCGTAACGCCGCGAAATCCGCCTGCGCACCGTCATCCTTCAAGCTCACCGGGTGGCGCACCGGCAGTCCCAACGCCTCGGCCCGCGCCTGCACCGGCGTCGGACGCTCCTTCCGACCCCGCCCGGCAGGGCGCGGCGGCTGGCAATAGACGGCGGCGATCTCATGGCCCACCGCGACCAGCGCCTCCAGCACCGGCACCGCGAAATCGGGCGACCCCATGAAGACAACTCTCATACGCGCTCCTTCGAACCGGCTCTCATGCCCGCTTTCGCGCCTTGCGCAGCAGCATGTCGCGCTTCACCTTACCCAGCCGATCGACATACATCCGCCCCGCGAGGTGGTCGATCTGGTGCTGCACGCTGGTCGCCCAAAGCCCGACGAAATCCTTGCGCACGATCATCCCGTGGTGATCCATGTAAGCAACCGTCACCGCGCGCGGCCGCTTGACCACCGCGCTCAGCCCCGGCAGGTTCGGGCTTGCTTCCTCGTGTTCGCGCAGCTCCACGGAGGCATGCAGGATGCGCGGGTTCGCCATGCGCACCGCCTTGCCCCGCTCGCGGCTGGCATCGACCACCGCCAGTTGCTGCATCACCCCGATCTGCGGCGCGGCAAGGCCGACGCCGGGCACCGCCTCCATCGTGGCGATCATGTCGTCCCACAGCGCAAGGGTCTCGTCGGTGATCGCCGCGACCGGCTGCGCCGCGCTGCGCAGCCGCCGGTCTGGCCAGGCCAGCAGGGCGCGGCGGTGCCCGCTCACGCCCGTTCGCGCGCCCGCTCGCGCTTCAGCTTGACCATCTTGCGGGTGATCATCTGGCGTTTCATCGCGCCGAGATAGTCAATGAAGAGCTTGCCGTCCAAGTGGTCGATCTCGTGCTGCACGCAGGTCGCCCAGAGGCCGGTGAACACCTCCTGTTGCGCCTTGCCATCGGTATCCATCCAGCGCACCTCGACCTCGGCGGGGCGCGTCACCTCGGCATAGATATCGGGGATCGAAAGGCAGCCCTCCTCGTAGCTGCTTTTCTCGTCCGCGGCGGCGATCACCTCGGGGTTGAACATCGCCAACGGGCGCGGCGCGGCGCCCTCCTCCTTCACGCAATCCAGAACGATCAGGCGGCTCAGCACACCGACCTGCGGCGCGGCGAGGCCGATGCCCGGTGCGTCATACATGGTGGCCAGCATGTCATCGGCCAGCGTGCGCAATTCGTCCGACAAATCCGCCACCGGGGCGGCGGATTTCTTCAGACGCGGGTCGGGGTGGATCAGGATCGGCTTCAGCATGGTCATCCAGATAAGCGATCCACCGCGCCGCCGCAACGCCCCCCTTGCGGCCACCGTGCGTTCAAGTAGCCTCGTCCGCAAACAGCAGGAGCACGCAGTGTAATGACTTTCGACGTAATGACTTTCGACGAGATCATCGACCGCCACGGCACCCATTCAGCGAAATGGGACATGATGGAGAAAATCTACAATGTCCCGGCCAAGGACGGCATCGCCATGTGGGTCGCCGACATGGATTTCCGCCCCCCCGCCTGCGTGCAGAAGGCGGTCGAGGACATGGCCGCGCACGGGCTTTACGGCTACTTCGGCGATGACCGAGCCTACAAGGCGGCAATCACGTGGTGGATGGAACACCGTCACGGCTGGCAGGTCGATCCGGCCACGATCTTCACCACCCACGGGTTGGTCAACGGTACCGCCCTGTGTGTCGATGCCTTTACCGAACCCGGCGACGGCGTGGTGCTGTTCACGCCCGTCTACCACGCCTTCGCGCGGGTCATCGAAGCCGCGGGGCGCGAGGTTGTGGAATGCGAGATGGCGCTGAACGGCAACCGCTACAGCCTCGACCTTGCGACTTACGACGCGCAGATGACGGGGCGCGAGCGGATGCTTGTGCTCTGCTCGCCGCACAACCCCGGTGGCCGCGTCTGGACGCGGGAGGAGCTGGAGGGTGTCGCCGATTTCGCCCGCCGCCACGACCTCGTGCTGGTTTCCGACGAGATTCACCATGACCTGATCATGCCCGGCCACAGCCATACCGCCATGGCTTTGATCGAGGGGGTCGCCGATCGGCTGGTGATGATGACCGCCAGCACCAAGACCTTCAACATCGCCGGCAGCCATGTGGGCAACGTGATCATCGAGGATGAGGCGCTGCGCGCCCGCTTCGCCGCGCGGATGGCCGCGCTTGGTCTGTCGCCCAATTCCTTCGGCCTCGTTATGGCCACCGCCGCCTATTCGTCCGAGGGCGCGGCGTGGGTCGATGAACTCGTGACCTATCTCGACGACAACCGGCGGCTCTTCGACGAGGCGGTGAACGCGATCCCCGGCCTTGCCTCGATGCCGCTCGAAGCGACCTACCTGGCTTGGGTGGATTTCACCGGCACCGGCATGACGCGCGAGGAGTTTACCACCCGCGTGGAACAGGACGCGCGCATCGCCGCCAACCACGGGCCGACCTTCGGCACCGGCGGCGAGGGCTTCCTGCGCTTCAACCTCGCCACCCCGCGCGCCCGCGTCGAGGAGGCGGTGACGCGGCTGCAAGCGGCGTTCGGCGATTTGCAGTAGGGGCGGCAGCAAGCCGCGCGAATAGCGCCGCAGGCGCCGCGTCCGTGTGGGGTTCGCGATACCCAGACGGGAGAAATCCGTCTGCACGCCCGGTGCACTGGGGGGGGGTGTACGCCCGGTGTACGGGGCCCCCATTTCGGCGCCCAAGCCCCATGCCGCAACGCAGCACTTGCACGGCAGGGCGCAATAATCTACCCAATGTGCAAAGCTCGATGAAATATCCTTACCGCAAGGGAATCGCCCATGTCCTTCCGTCTGCAACCGCAACCGCCCGCACGTCCGAACCGCTGTCAGCTTTTCGGCCCCGGATCGAACACCAAGCTTTTCGCCAAGATGGCAGCCTCCGCCGCCGACGTGATCAATCTCGATCTGGAGGATTCCGTGGCGCCGTCGGACAAGGACAAGGCGCGCGCCAACGTGATCGCCGCAATCGCGGAACACGATTGGGGGGCAAAGACGCTCTCGGTGCGGATCAACAGCCTGGATACGCCGTTCTGGTATCGGGATGTGGTTGATCTGCTTGAACAATCGGACGAACGGCTGGATCAGATCATGATCCCCAAGGTGGGCTGCGCCGAGGATATCTATGCCGTCGATGCACTGGTGACGGCCATCGAAACCGCCATGGGGCGAACCCGGAAAATCGCCTTCGAGGTGATCATCGAATCGGCTGCCGGCATCGTCCATGTGGACCAGATCGCCGCCGCCTCGCCCAGACTTCAGGCGATGAGCCTCGGCGCCGCCGATTTCGCCGCCTCGATGGGCATGCAGACCACCGGCATCGGCGGCACGCAGGAGAACTACTACATGCTGCACGAGGGCGCCCGCCACTACCCGGACCCGTGGCACTGGGCCCAGACCGCCATCGTCGCCGCCTGCCGCACTCACGGCCTTTTGCCGGTCGACGGCCCGTTCGGCGACTTCTCGGATGACGAAGGCTACATCGCGCAGGCGATGCGCTCCGCGACGCTGGGAATGGTCGGCAAATGGGCCATCCACCCCAAGCAGATCGCCCTTGCAAATCAGGTATTTACTCCGTCGGACGCCGCCGTGGCGGAAGCCCGCGAAATCCTCGCCGCGATGGAGGCGGCCAAGGCTGCGGGCGAAGGTGCGACCGTCTACAAGGGCCGCCTGGTGGACATCGCCAGCATCAAGCAGGCCGAGGTGATCGGGACACAGGCCGAGATGATCGCCGCCGGCTGAGCCGTCTCGACACCGACAGCGATCATTGCAAAACACCCGAGCGCGCGGCATAGAACAAAGGATCAGACGGAGGTACGCATGAACTATCTCGACTTCGAAAAAGCCCTTGCCGAGATCGAGGGCAAGGCCGAGGAACTGCGCGCCCTGGCCCGCGAAAGCAAGGGAATGGACGTGGAGGCCGAGGCCCGCGCGCTTGACGAAAAAGCGCTCACCATGCTGACGGACCTCTACAAGTCGCTGACTGCGTGGCAAAAATGCCAGGTTGCACGACATCCGGACCGGCCCCATTGCCGCGATTACATCGACGCGCTCTTTACCGAGTACACGCCCCTGGCCGGAGACCGGAACTTCGCCGATGATCACGCCGTGATGGGTGGGCTCGCCCGCTTTGACGATCGGCCCGTGATGGTGATCGGCCATGAAAAGGGCCATGACACCAAGACGCGGATCGAGCGCAATTTCGGCATGGCGCGGCCCGAGGGCTACCGCAAGGCGGTGCGCCTGTTGGACCTCGCCGACCGCTTCAACCTGCCCGTCATCACGCTGGTGGACACGCCCGGCGCCTATCCCGGCAAGGGCGCCGAGGAACGCGGCCAGTCCGAGGCGATCGCGCGTTCGACCGAGAAATGCCTGCAAATCGGCGTGCCGTTGGTCTCTGTCATCATCGGAGAAGGCGGGTCGGGCGGGGCCGTCGCCTTTGCCACCGCCGACAAGCTGGCGATGCTGGAACATTCGATCTATTCGGTGATCTCGCCCGAGGGCTGCGCCTCGATCCTGTGGAAGGACGGGGGCAAGATGCGCGAAGCCGCCGAGGCGCTGCGCCTGACTGCGCAGGATCTTTCAAAGCTTGGCATTTGCGACAAGGTGATCCGTGAACCGCTGGGCGGGGCACAACGCGACCGCCCGGCGACGATCGCAAGCGTAGGCAAGGCCATCGGGGTGCTGCTGTCCGCGATGGACGGCAAATCGCGCGACGATCTGATCAAGGCACGCCGCCGCAAGTTCCTCGACATAGGGTCAAAGGGGCTCGCGGCCTGATCCCTCGCCGCGACGGCAGGCTTGCCTGATCGCCCCTCTCGCGCCACCATCGGCGGCGAGGAGGACAGACCATGCCCAACCATCTGTGGATGCAGGACGACCACCGCGCCTTTGCCGACAGCGTGCGCCGGTTTTTCGATGCGGACTTCCAGCCCAACCGCGACGCGTGGAAAGAGGCCGGGAAGATCCCCAAGGATTTCTGGCGCAAGGCCGGCGATTTGGGCATCCTCGGCGCCACCACGCCCGAGGATCATGGCGGGCTTGGCCTGTCGCGCCATTTCGACGCGGTGACCTTCCTTGAACAGGCGAAGATCGGCGACAGCGGCTGGGGCTTTTCCGTTCACAACATCGCCACGCATTACATCGTCGCCTATGGAACGGAGGAGCAAAAGGCCCGCTGGCTGCCAAAACTGGCGAGCGGGGAGATGGTCGGCGCCATCGCCATGACCGAGCCGGGCACCGGCAGCGATTTGCAGGCGGTGCGCACCACCGCCCTGCCCGATGGCAACGAGTACCTCGTCAACGGATCGAAGACCTTCATCACCAATGGAGGCAGCGCTGATCTGCTGATCCTCGTGGCCAAGACCGACCCCGGATCGCGTGCCAGGGGAGTGTCGCTTCTGGTCGTGGAAACCGCGGGGCTCGCGGGGTTCCGCGTCGGCCGCAAGCTCGACAAGCTGGGGATGCGCCGCAATGACACCGCAGAGCTCTTTTTCGAAGATGTGCGCCTGCCGCGCGATCATTTGCTTGGCCCGGAGGAGGGGCAGGGCTTCTACCAGTTGATGCGGCAATTGCCGTGGGAGAGGTTGATCCTGGGCTATGGCGCGCTTGGCGCGGCCGAGTGCGCGCTCACCACCACGCTGGCCTATGTCAAGGAACGCAAGGCCTTCGGGCAACGGATCATGGATTTCCAGAACACCCGCTTCAAGCTGGCCGAAGCGGCCAGCAAGGTCGAAATCCTCGCCGCCTTCCTCGACCAGTGCCTTGCGGAACTGGAGGCCGGGACGCTGACGCCGGAAAAGGCGGCGATGGCGAAATGGTGGGGCAGCGACGTGCAATGCGAGATCGTGGACGAGTGCCTGCAACTGCATGGTGGCTACGGCTACATGACCGAATACCTGATCGCGGAGCTTTACGCAGATGCCCGCGTGCAGAAGATCTATGGCGGCACCAATGAGATCATGAAGGAGCTGATCGCGCGCGACCTGGACCGCGATTAGGAGCGGCAGTTGAAGAGAGAGGCCGGATTGCGTCAAATGCCTGCGGTCAGGACGATCGGTTTCACGAAGCGCAGACGGCGGTTGGGCGGAGTGCCCTCGCGCGAGTAGTGCCGTAGGCGCCGCGCATCTTCTGTCAGGTGCGCCCGGACCGCAGTGATTTCGGTTGTTCGAGGACCGTAAACCCGGTCCCTGCGCCCACGCAACGCACACCAACCGCACGCAATTCACCGAAAATCGACAGGGTATGCCCCGATCTGGCCCGATTGCAGCCACCGGGCCTGCCCTCGTGCGCGGCATGATCAGGGGCACATTCCCACTTTGACAGGAGGCCCACCCCATGATCCGCACACGCAGTTTCGCCCTCGCCCTTGCGCTTGCAACGCTGACCGCCGCCGCCGCGCAAGCGCAGACCTACACCACCGAAAACGGCTGCACCTATACCCGCGCGCAGGCGCCGGGCTATCCCGCGACGTGGCACCTGATCGTCAACCCGCAGCAGGCCGGCCTGCCCACGCCAACGGGCCACTGCCCGCACATGCTGTAAGCCTGCGCGCCGCTCGGTCGCGCGGCGCGCGGCCGAAGCGTGCAGCGCCGTCCCGACAGCAGACCATGAGCACAATGACCCCTCAGGACAGTTTCTCGCTCAACCTCTCCAACAGGCCGAGGCACTGGCCCATCTGCGTCAGATCGACATATTCGTCGGGCTTGTGCGCCTGCTCGATCGAGCCGGGGCCGCAGACCACCACCGACATGCCAAGATCCTGGAACAGCCCCGCCTCGGTGCCGAACGGCACCACGCCCGCGCCGTTGGCGCCGGTCAGTTCCATGATGATGTCGCGCGCCTCGTTCTCGCTGGCCGGGATCAGCCCCTGCACCTCGCCCACCACCTCGGTCTCGATCGTCGCCTCGAGCGAGACCGAGCGCATTGCAGGCAGCAGCACCTCCTCGCAATAGCGCCAGAGGTCGCCGCGCACGAAATCGGCGTCCGCTTTGTTCACCGGACGCATTTCCCAGTCCACCTGCGCATGGCCGGGGATCACGTTATGCGCGACGCCGCCCGACAGCGCGCCGGTGTTGATCGTGGTCCACGGTGGTTCGAACAGGCTGTCCTCGGGGGCGCGGGTTTTCAGCGCCTCTTTCAGCTCCATCAGGCGGTTGACGTAGCGCACCGCGAACTCGACCGCGTTGACCCCGTGATCGGGCGACGATCCATGCCCCGCCAGCCCCCGGAAACGGGTGGAATATTCGCAACATCCCTTGTGCCCCTCGATGATCCGCATCTCGGTCGGCTCACCCACGATGGCGATATCGGGCAGCAGATCGCGCCCGCGCAGCGCCGCGGCCAGCGATTGCGCACCAAGGCAGCCGACCTCTTCGTCGTGGGTGAAGGCGAAATAGAGCGGTCGGATCAGTGTCCGCGCCGCAAACAGCGGCGCCATGGCAACCGAGGCCGCAATGAACCCCTTCATGTCGCAGGCACCGCGACCGTAAAGCCGCGCGTCGTCGGCGCGCATCGTGAACGGATCGCTCTGCCAATCCTCCTCCGCCGCCGGCACCACGTCCGAGTGGCCCGACAGCATGATGCCCCCCGGCACCTCAGGCCCGATCCGGGCGAAGAGGTTGGCCTTGCGCCCGGTTTCGTCGTGCAGCACCTCGACGCTGGCGCCAGCGTCTTCAAGGTGGCTGGCAAGGCACGCGATCATGTCGAGGTTGCTGTCCGGCGACACCGTCGGATAAGCGATCAGGTCGGCCAGCAGGGCGGTGGTCTCGGGCAGGCCGGTCATGGCTTGACGAAAAGCTTGCGCTCGAAGGTGCACAAGGGTTCCGCGGGGCCGTTCTCGCGGATCAGGATGGTTTCGGTGGTCTCCAGCCCCCATGTTTCCATCCACAGCGCGGGCATGAAGTGGAAGGTCATGCCAGGTTCGAGGACGGTTTCGTCCTCGGGCCGCAGCGACGCCGTCCGTTCGCCCCAATCGGGCGGGTAGCTCAACCCGATGGGATAGCCGCAGCGCCCCATGCGCTGGATGCCGTGGCTGGCGAGAATTTCCAGGAAGGCGCGTGCGATGTCGCCGGTGGTGTTGCCGGCCTTCGCCACCTCCAGCCCGGCCTCGATCCCTTCCAACTGCGCCTGTTCGGCGTCGAGCATTTCCTGCGGCGGCGTGCCAAGGAAGATCGACCGGCACAACGGCGCGTGATAGCGGCGATAACAGCCCGACAGTTCAAAGAACGTGGCCTCGCCCGCCTTCATGGGCGCGCCATCCCATGTCAGGTGCGCCGCAGTCGCATCCAGCCCCGAGGGCGTCAACGGCACGATCGCCGGGTAATCGCCCCAGTCATCGCCGACCCCGGTAATCCCGGCATGCATGATATCAGCGACGACATCGTTCTTGCGCACCCCCGGTTCGGCGCGATCAAGCGCCACCTGCATCACCTTTTCCGAAATCCGTGCGGCCCTGCGGATAAAGTCGATCTCTTCTTCGGATTTTACCATCCGCTGCCAGTTCACAAGCGCAGTCGCATCGACCAGCGACGCGCCGGGCAATTCCTCGAACAGCACCGCGTGCGCCTTGGCGGAGTAATAATAGTTCTCCATCTCAACGCCGATGCGCGCCGCCTCCAGCCCAAGCGCCTTGATCTGCCCGGCGAGGTCCTGCATCGGGTGGCGCAGGGTGGATTGCACGAAATTGTCGGGATACCCGAGGATGTTTTCCGGGTCCATCCAGCAGGTGCGCAGCGCACCGAGGCTGTCCATGTAGCGGCCCCACCAGACCGGCCCGCCCTCCATGCGCAGGATTACCCCCTGGTGGACGTAGAAGGACCAGCCGTCATAGCCCGTGAGCCACGCCATGTTGGACGGGTCGGTTACGAAGATCGCGTCGAGCCCGGCCTCGTCCATGGCAGCGCGGGTCTTGGCGATACGACGGTCGTATTCGTCATTCGAAAACGGCGCGCGCCCCAGAGGCATGGCATTCTCCCTCGTGATATGTGTAACCAGGCCACGCTAGGCGGATAGCACCCCGGTTCTATCGCCGAACCGACACTTCGCTTGCCGAACACGTCAGGATCGGTCAGGACCGAAGAAACCCGAAAGCGACACGATGACCCGACTGATCCTGTTCAACAAGCCCTTTGACGTGCTGTCACAATTCACCGACACGGGCAACACCGGCAGCCCGCGCCGCACGCTGTCAGACTTCATCGACTGTCCCGGCGTCTATCCTGCCGGGCGCCTCGACCGCGACAGCGAGGGGCTGATGCTGCTGACCGACGGTGGCCGCCTGCAGGCGCGTATCACCAGTCCGCGCAACCGGACCCCCAAGACCTACCTCGCGCAGGTCGAGGGCAACCCGACCGAGGCACAGATAACGGCCCTGTGCGAGGGTGTGACGCTCAAGGACGGCGGAACGCGCCCTGCAAAGGCGCGCCGGATCGACGAACCCGAATGGCTCTGGCCCCGCTCACCGCCGGTGCGCTTTCGCAAATCGGTGCCCGATGCGTGGCTGGAACTTACCATCACCGAAGGCCGCAACCGGCAGGTGCGCCGCATGACGGCGGCGGTCGGCCTGCCCACCCTGCGGCTGGTGCGGGTGCGGGTGGGGCAATGGGCACTCGACGGGCTTGCCCCCGGCGACTGGCGCGACGTGTCGGAGGATCTCACCGCGCCCGCGCCCCGCAAGGGTTGACGCCGGTGCGTCACCGCCTCCGACTGCGCCACCTGCCGTGGCTGGCGCTTGGCTGGATCAGCGTCGGGCTCGGCTTCGCCGGTATCGTGCTGCCGATCCTGCCGACCACGCCGTTCCTGATCCTCGCCCCGGCGACGGCACTGGCTGGTTGAGCATCCGATCTTTGGCGGCCTGCACCGCGATGGGGCTGGTTCTCGGCATCAGCCTGTTGTCCGGGGGCGACCGCCTGATCATCGTGATCCGGATCCTCGCCCTTGGCGGCGCCGCCGGCTTCATCCTGTCACGCCCGAACGGCGACGGATCGTCCGGCGATCAGCGCCCCGCAAGCCGGTCCTTGAGCTTGGCCCAACGGACGAGCACGGCGTCCACCACGGGGTCGATCACGCGATCCTCGAACTTCTCCCACAGGCGCCACAGGTAGATCAGAAGCGCCGCCAGCAGCAGCAGGATCACGATATTGACCCACGGAAACAGGCTGACATCCGGGTCATCGACGGCGCGGATCGACACCGCGTTGGGATAGATCGACAGCGGTGTGACGCGCCAGCCGTAATGGGTAATCACCACCCATTGCGGATTGGCACTGTTCGAGGTCAACTCCGCCGCCACGGCATGCAGGTTGGAACTGTCCAGCTTCAGGTAAGGTGGCCAGCCGAATCCGGTATCCTCGTTGCGATAGACCGCGACATCGCCATCGGGCTGCGTCGTGTTGATCAGCCGCAGGTCGCGGTTGCTGCCATCGGCGTTACCGGTATCCGACCGGGCATAGAAAATCCGCGTCCAGCCCGAAACATCCGCGCGGATCACCTCAGTGCCGGTGATGCGCACCACGTCGCGTCCGGGCAGGGTGTAATGCAGGAAGCCGCCGATCAGAAGCGCAATCAGCAGCAGGAAAATCCAGCGGGCCCATCTCATGGCGGTCAAATCCCTTATCTCGCAACGTCCCTCTCCTACCCTTTCACATGGGACGGGCAAAGCCAAATGCGAGGGCTTGCGGCATGTTGGCCCGTGGCGCACAGTGCCGCTATGTCCGACACGATCCAATCCCGCCTGCTCGACGAGATCGCCGCGCGCGAGGCCGATCTCGTGCGCCTGACGCAGGACCTTGTCCGCATCCCCACCCTGAACCCGCCGGGGCGCTGCTACCGAGAGATCTGTGATTTCCTCGCCGCGCGGCTGAAGGCCGGGGGCTTCCATGTCGACCTTGTCCGCGCGGCGGGCGCGCGGGCGGACAGCGACGCGCATCCGCGCTGGAACCTCGTCGCCCGCCACGACGGCGGCCGCCCCGGCGAGTGCGTGCATTTCAACAGCCATCACGACGTGGTGGAGGTCGGCCATGGCTGGACAACAGACCCGTTCGGCGCCGAGCTGAAGGACGGGCGCATCTACGGGCGCGGCACCTGCGACATGAAGGGCGGGCTCGCGGCCTCGGTGATCGCGGCGGAGGCCTTCATCGCCACCTGCCCGGACTATCGCGGCGCGATCGAGATCAGCGCCACGGCGGACGAGGAATCGGGCGGTTACGGTGGCGTTGCCTTCCTTGCCGAACAAGGCTGGTTCGCGCCCGACCGGGTGCAGCATGTCATCATCCCCGAACCGCTGGGCAAGGATCGCATCTGCCTTGGCCATCGCGGCGTCTGGTGGGCCGAGATCGAGACGATGGGCCGCATCGCGCACGGGTCGATGCCGTTTCTTGGCGACAGCGCGATTCGCCACATGAGCGCGGTGCTGGAAGAGATGGAGCGCACCCTCTACCCGCTTCTGGCCGGCAAGCACACAGCGATGCCGGTGGTGCCCGAGGGCGCCAGGCAATCGACGCTCAACATCAACTCCATCCATGGCGGCGAGCCGGAACAGGACGCAGGTTACACCGGCCTTCCGGCGCCCTGCGTCGCCGACCGCTGCCGTATCGTGATCGACCGGCGCTTTCTGATCGAAGAAGACCTCAGCGAGGTGAAGGCCGAGGTCGCAAAGATGCTGGAGGGGATCAAGGCCACGCGACCGCAATTCGACTACGAGATCCGCGACCTCTTCGAAGTCATCCCCAGCATGACCGACGAGGACGCGCCGGTGGTCACCACCGTGCAGGCGGCAATCGAGAAAGTGCTGCACCGGCAGGCGGATTTCGTCGTCTCACCCGGCACCTACGACCAGAAGCATATCGACCGGATCGGGCGGCTGAAGAACTGCATCGCCTACGGGCCGGGCATCCTCGACCTTGCCCACCAGCCCGACGAATGGGTCGGCGTGCAGGACATGATTGACAGCGCCAAGGTGATGGCGCTGACCTTGCGCGAATTGCTGGGCTGAGGCGCGCGTCCATGCCGATGCCATGGACCTATCGCCATGGCAGCCGGGAATTCCGCGCCTTCCTCGACGAGGCGAAGGACCGGATGGGACTGGACTCCGACAACATGGCCTACACGGCGGTCGATGGCGTCTTCCGCACCTTCCGCCGTCGCCTGACACCACAGCAGGGCATTCTTTTCGCTTCCGCCCTGCCTTGCGTTCTGGCTGCGATCTTCACCCGCGACGGGGACGTGACCGCCCCGCCCGTCCCCTTCGCCAGCCGCGAGGACATGACGCACGAGGCGCAGGCGCTACGCCCGCATCACAACCTGACGCCTGAAAACGCGATCGAGGCGACAGCCTTCGCGCTCTGGCGGGTGATGAACAGCGCCGAGCTGGTCCGCGTGCTGGAAAAGCTGCCCCCGGAGGCGTGTGCCTTCTGGCCCGTGGACGCGGTCGCGGTCGCGGGCGACCTCGACCGCGGGATCATTTGAGCGTCGAACCATTGCACACATCGCAGGGCCGGGTTGCGAACTCTCGTCTGGTGAAAGCGCTGTCGGCGCGTTAACGGCCTCGGGCTGCCCCCTCCCGTCACGAAAGGCTCCGGCCATGCCCAACACGCCCAACCCCCTCATCGGCTTCGGCTTCCTGATGACCGCCATCGACCTGCGCAGCCTGTTTTCCGGCTTTCGCGCGTCCGGCACCGCAAGCCAGCCCGACCACACCAAGGATTGATCCAAGGCCGCACTCACGGAACCGGGGGCCTCGCCGTGCCTTTTCGCGCGACGCTGCCCCCGCCTGGGATCGGACGCTCCGGGTCGCTTCGGCCCGGGGCGTAACCCCTCCCCCGTGCCTCTGCGGCCGCGTTTTTTCGCGCGCGACGCTTGATATTGCACGCCGTTCCTCCTTTCATGCATCCAGAAGGCCGGATCGCACCCGGTCACAACAGACATGACAGGGAGAAGACAGATGCGTATCCTTCAGACGACGGCGCTCGCGCTCGTGCTTGGCGCCTCCACCGCCTTTGCCACCACCACCGAGATCAGCATCGGCATGGTGCTGGAGCCGCCGAACCTCGACCCGACCGCCGGCGCCGCCGCAGCGATCGACGAAGTGGTCTATGCCAACGTATTCGAGGGGCTGACGCGATTCGGACCCGATGGCGCGGTCAATCCCGGCCTCGCCGAAAGCTGGGAGATCTCGCAGGACGGTACCGTCTACACCTTCCACCTGCGGGGCGGCGTGACCTTCCACGACGGCACCGCCTTTACCGCCGAGGACGCGGTGTTCAGCCTCGACCGCGCCCGCGCCGAGGGCAGCACCAACGCCCAGCCCGGCCTGTTCGACGGGATCGAGAGCGTCGAGGCAGTGGACGACACCACGCTCGTCGTTACCCTCTCGGCCCCCGACGGCAGTTTCCTGTTCAACATGGCTTGGGGCGACGCGGTCATCGTGGCCCCCGAAAGCGCCGACACCAACGCCACCAACCCCGTCGGCACCGGGCCTTTCAGGTTCTCCGACTGGGTGCAGGGCGACCGGGTGGAGCTGACCCGAAACCCCGATTACTGGGGCGAGCCGGTGGCGCTCGAATCGGCGACCTTCCGCTTCATCTCCGACCCGAACGCCGCCTTCGCGGCCCTGATGGCAGGCGATGTCGATGTCTACCCGAACTTTCCCGCCCCCGAAACGCTAACCCGGTTCGAGGCCGATCCACGCTTCAACGTCATCGTCGGCTCGACCGAGGGCGAAACGATCCTGTCGACCAACAATCAGGCCGAATACCTCTCGGACATCCGGGTGCGCCAGGCGATTGCCCACGCAATTAACCGGCAGGACATCATCGACGGGGCGATGTTCGGCTACGGCACGCCGATCGGCACCCACTTCGCGCCGCACAACCCCGATTACGTCGATCTTACCGATCTTTCGCCGCACGACCCCGACCGCGCGCGTGAATTGCTGGCCGAGGCCGGGGCCGAGGGAATCACCCTGCGCCTGATGCTGCCGCCGCCCTCCTACGCGCGGCGCGGGGGCGAGATCGTGGCATCACAACTGCGCGATGTCGGCATCGACGTGGAGGTCAGCAACCTCGAATGGGCACAATGGCTCGAACAGGTGTTCCGCGGCCATGATTTCGACCTGACCATCGTCAGCCATACCGAGCCGATGGATATCGGCATCTATGCCCGCGACGACTACTACTTCCAGTATGACAACCCCGATTTCGACGCGGTGATGGCGGAACTGGAAGCGACAACCGACCCGGCGGCGCGGTCCGACCTGCTGGCACAGGCGCAGCGGATCATCGCCGAGGATTACGTCAACGGCTACCTCTTCCAGCTGGCCAAGACCGGGGTGGCCAATGCCGATATAACGGGGCTGTGGGAAAACTCGCCCACCCAGGCCAACGACCTCACGGACGTGCGCTGGACCGACTGACAGGCGCCGGGGCACGGCTGGTATCGCCAGTCTCGAAACGGTCCCGCATGGGCCCCGCGCCATCGGGTGCGACGGGCTTCATGCGGGACGGAAGTGACGGTCGGGCGGTGCGCCTTGCGCGAACTCAAGGGCGTCAGCCCGCCGCGGTCCGACGCTGAGCGGCTTGCACCAACGGGCGCTCAGCGCGCAAGCTTTCATCCGGTTTTCGCGGTCACCCGGCAAAAACAATGCTGCGGCGGCGCGACCCCATCGGGCCGCGCCGCCGGGTCGGCTCACTCCCCGGTCACGACCTCGACGCCCACGGCGTCGATCCCTTCGTCGATGCTGGAGCCCGTGATCACGGCGCGGCCCGTGCCCGCGTCTTCCTGCACCAGTTCCAGACCGGTTTCGCCGTCATCGTTGCCGAAGGTCAGGGTGTCGGCGATCTCCAGCATCACGTCGCCCGCATCCTCTTCCTCGAACACGAAGCCGACGCCGCCATTGGCAAAAGCGCGCGACGCGACCACGGTGCCGGTAATACCGCCCGCATCCTCCTCGGACAGCTTGTAGCCGTCATCGGTGTTGCCCTCAGCGGTGCTGCGCAGGATAGTCACCTCCATGCCGCCGTCGCCTTCCTCGTCGAAGTCGAAGCCTTCATCGACATTGCCGCGGATCAGGGTGCCCACCATGGTCACGATGATGCTGCCCGGCCCGGCCTCGTCCACGTCGAAACCGTCATCGAGATCGAGCCCGAAGTCGTATTCCTCGACCATGCCCGAATCGTAAAAGTCGACCGCGCGCTCGATGCAGTTGTCGTCCGGGCTGCCGATCACCGGGCCAGGAATGGCATCCTCCGCCCTCTCGCCATCCGCGAATACGCCTTCGTCCTCGTCCGGCAGGTAGGCGTTCAGGACGGCCGGGTCGCAGTAATTGCCGTTGAACTCGAAAACGGTGTCGAGAACGGTGATCAACACGTCGCCGTCCTGCCCCTCGTCCAGTTCCAGACCGTCGGCGCCGACGCCCGCAATGCGGCTGTCGGTCAGCAGCAGCGTGATATCACCCGCGCCGCGTTCATCGACGCGCAACCCGTCGGCGTCGAAGCTTCCATTGCCGACGTTCTCGACAAGGCTGCCCGTCATCTCGACCACGATCGACGCGGGCGAGCCTTCGCCGGCCCCGCCACCGCCGCCGCCGCATGAATCGGCAAGGTCGCAATCGGAGACGTGAATGCCGTGGCCCGCCACGTCCTGCACGCTGACATGGCTCAGCCGCAGGGTGACGGTGCCATCTTGCGCGTCGCGCACATCGACGAAGATGCCCTTTCCGGCAGGGCCATCCATATCGCCGCGAGTCTCGATGTCGAAGCCGCCGGGGCCGGACAGCATCAGGTCGCGCAGCGTCAGGTCGGCGCCCTCGGTGGCGGCCAGAACGGTGAAGTTTCCGGCGGCGGTGATCTGGTTGCCCGCGCCGATGATCTCCAGCGGGTCGGTGCCGTCATAAACCAGCGTCTCGGCAAGCGCGATCGGGCCTTCGTCCTGAAGCACGATCCGGCTGGCGGCGCCGGTCGTCGCCGCCTCGGCCAGCGCGGCGCGCAGCGAGCCTTCTCCGAACCCGGCGGTATTGGTCACGAGAATCGGCGCCTCGGCCAGCGCCGGCGCGGCCGACAGCCCCGCCACAAGCGCAAGGGTCGAGGTCAGGGTGGGCAAGCGGTGTGTCATGGTGATCTCCTTTTCACTGCGATCCACGCCGGTCTCGCGCATATGTGTTGCAGTCGCATGACAGTTGAGCGACCGGCGCGTCGGGGCGACTTTGTCTGCACGCGGGGTGCACGGGGCGGGGGGGCGCGCGCAGGGCAGCGGCGCGGCGGCGGATCAGCCGGGGATCACCCGTGTCACCGCCCCGCCGCGGTGCAGCATGGTGGCGCGGTTCAGCCACACGACAACCAGGGCGGCACCGGCAAAGACCCATGTGTCATAGGGCTGCGCGTCGGGCCACATCGGCATGTTGACCTGCCAGTGAAACAGCATCGCCCACAGGATCGAGCCGCGCGCGGCGTTGAAGATCGGCGTCACCAGAACCGCCAGCGCGATGTTGCCCAGCAGGAAGGGGCCGAAGCTCCAACTGCTTTGGGCGAGGCCGCTCAGCAAAAAGGCGGGCAGATGCCACAGGCCCCAGATCGTGCCGATGAGAATGCCCGCGAAAAGCGGCGCCATGTGCCGTTGCAAGATCGGCTGCCCCACGCCACGCCAGCCGAATTCCTCCATCGGGCCGAGGATCGCCATGAAGGCGACCGTGCCCAACAACGACCCCAGCGCATCGAAGGCGAGAGGATCGGAAAAGAGGTTACCCTTGATCATCGAGCCTGCGGCAAAGATCAGCGGCACAGCCAGCAGGACAAAGGCCACCCACGGCCAGGCCACCCGCCACAAAAACAGCCGCGAGAGAAAGGCGCGCAGGCCCCGCCCCCCACCGAAGACCAGAACCATGGTGATGCCGGAAATCGCCGGCGCCCATGTCGCCAGGACGAACCCCGGATGCCGCCCGCTCAACGGGCCGGTCGCAGCCTCGATCTGCTCCTGAAACACGACGAACCCGGCGAACAGGCCCCAGGTGATGGCGAATGTCATCAGAACGAACAGGATCAGCGCCCAGGATGGAACGTCCCTGATTGATCTGACAGGCCGGGTCATCGCGAAGGCTCCGTTTGGTCAGCGCAAGTCTGTCCCAAACTGCGGCGCCGCCGCGATGACACAGGTCAAGATGGCCCGTTCAGATCACATTATGCGCGGGCCCATAGGGGAAACCGGTGATGTTTTCGGCCCCGTCCTCGGTGACGATCAGGATATCATGCTCGCGGTAGCCGCCCGCGCCGGGCCGGCCCTCGGGGAGGGTCAGCATCGGCTCCATCGAGACGACCATGCCGGGTTCCAGCACCGTGTCGATATCCTCGCGCAGTTCCAGCCCCGCCTCGCGCCCGTAGTAGTGCGACAACAGGCCAAAGCTGTGCCCGTAGCCGAAACTGCGGTATTGCAGCAGGTCGCGTTCAGACAGGAAATCATTGATCTTGCGCGCGATCTCCGCACAAGAGGCGCCCGGCTTCAGCAGGCCCATACCGTATTCATGCGCCGCCACATTGGCCTGCCAATACGCCAGCGACGCCTTGTCGACCGCACCAAGGAACAGCGTCCGTTCCAGCGCGGTGTAATAGCCCGAGATCATCGGGAAAGCATTCAGGCTGAGGATATCGCCGCGTTCCAGCACCCGCCCGGTGACCGGGTTATGCGCGCCATCGGTGTTGATGCCGGACTGAAACCAGACCCAAGTGTCGCGGTATTCGGCATCGGGGATGCGTTTCGCGATCTCGATTTCCATCGCGTCGCGCCCCGCCATGGCCACGTCAATTTCTCTAACCCCCTCTTTTATCGCGTCTTTTATCGCGTATCCGCCGATATCCGCCACCGCCGCCCCGGCCCGGATCAGGGCGATTTCGGCGGGCGATTTACGCATCCTTTGCTGCATCGTCCGCGGTGCGATATCGACCTCGCCGATTGGCTCAAGAAATCCGCGCAGCTTTTCCAGTTGCGCCAGTGTCAGGTGATCGCCCTCATATCCGATCACCCTTCCTGTCCCCGCGACGTGCCGCACCGCGCGCCAGAAATTGTCGCGCTGCCAATCGGTATAGGTGATCGTATCGGTGGCGCAGCGCCGCCACGGTTGGCCCGCGTCGATGCCGGCGGCGATCACCACCGCCTCGCTCGCCGTCACCACCAGCCCGTAGGGCCGCCCGAAGGCGCAGTAGAGAAAGCCGGAATAATAGGCGACGTTGTGCATCGAGGTCAGCACCGCCGCCGCGACGCCATGCGCATCCATGATCGTGCGCAACCCCATCAGGCGCGCGTCGTATTCGCCTTGTGAAAACGGCAGAGCCGCCTTGTCGCCGTTGTGAAACCGGAAAAATTCGGGACGGGTCATGTGGGATTTCCTTCATCTGACCAAGGCCCCGGCGTTCAGGGCGGTCGCGGGGAGGGCCCGCAGGCGAGCGGCCTGACCGGGCCGCCGGAACGACGCCATCGCCCCTGCCTTCCCTGGCGATAATCCGAAGCGACCTCGTTTGGCAAGTCCCCTCTGGCGTTGTCGGAATTCGCCGTCTAACGTCGCCCCCATGCTGCGCTATATCCTCGGTCGCCTTCTGTCGCTCGGCCTCAGCCTGATCGTTGCCAGCCTTGTCATCTTCACGGTGATCGAGGTCATTCCCGGCGACCCGGCGGCCTTCATGCTGGGCCTCAACGCCGATGAGGCGACGGTCGCCGCGCTGCGCGCCGATCTCGGGCTCGATGGCAGCAAGGCGGCGCGCTATGTCGGCTGGATTTCGGGCATGGTGCAGGGCGATTTCGGCACCTCCTACACCTACCGCGTGCCGGTGGCGGAGCTTGTTTCCGATCGGCTCTGGATCTCGATCCCGCTGGCGGTGCTGTCGCTGATCCTGTCCACGGTGCTGGCCTTTCCCATCGGCATCCTGTCGGCGGCGAATCGCGGGCGGGGCCTCGATTACGGCATCATGGGCGGCACGCAGCTTGGCATCGCGATCCCGAATTTCTGGTTCGGAATGCTGCTGGTGCTGGTCTTTGCTGTCACCCTGCAATGGTTCAGCGCCGGCGGTTTTCCGGGTTGGAACACGCCACTTGCGGCGCTGAAATCGCTGGTCCTGCCGTCGATCGCGCTGGCCCTGCCACAGGCGGCGATCCTTGCGCGTGTCATGCGCTCGGCCCTGATCGAGACGCTGGCGCAGGATTACATGCGCACCGCTCGGGCCAAGGGGCTGTCGCGGCGGCAGGCGCTCTTGCGCCACGCGCTCAGGAATGCGCTGATCCCGGTGCTGACGATCATCGGGCTGCAATTCTCCTTCCTGCTGGCCGGCGCGATCATCATCGAGAACGTGTTCTTCCTGCCCGGCCTCGGGCGGCTGATCTTCCAGGGCATCACGCAGCGCGACCTCGTGGTGGTCGAATCCGTCACCATGCTGCTGGTCTTCGCGGTGATCCTGGTGACCTTCCTGGTCGATATCGCCTATGCCATTGCCGACCCGCGACTGAGGCGCCGCGCATGACCCGCCTGCCGGTCTCCATGATCCTCGGCGCCGCGCTCTCGGCGGTGTTCCTTGCCATGGCGCTGCTGTCCTTCGTCTGGACGCCGCATGACGTGGAACAGCTTGTCATCGCCAACCGCCTGCAACCGGCCTCATCCGAGTTCCCGCTCGGCACCGACCAGTTCGGGCGCGACCTGCTGTCGATGCTGATGGTCGGCGCGCGCGTGTCGCTGGCGGTGGCCCTCGTCGCCGTCAGCATCGGGGTGGTGATCGGCGTGCCGTTGGGCCTTGCCGCCGCCGCCACGCGCGGCAGCCTGCTGGACGAGCTCATCATGCGCGGCAACGACCTCATCTTCGCCTTCCCCAGCCTTGTCATCGCGATCCTGATCACCGCCGTGTTCGGCCCCTCCGCCTTCAACGCGATCATCGCCATCGGCATCTTCAACATCCCCGTCTTCGCCCGCGTGGCGCGCGGCGGCGCTCTCAGCCTGTGGACGCTGGATTACATCCTTGCCGCCCGCGTCGCCGGCAAGGGCAGGACCCGGATCAGCGTCGAGCATATCCTGCCCAACATCGTCAACCTGTTGATCGTGCAGGCCACGATCCAGTTTTCGCTTGGCATCCTGGCCGAGGCGGCGCTGTCCTATGTCGGCCTGTCGGTGCAGCCGCCGGTGCCAAGCTGGGGGCGGATGCTGTCGGATGCGCAGACGATGATTTACAGCCACCCGATGCTGGCGATCCTGCCCGGCCTTGCCATCGTGCTGATGGTGCTCGGCCTCAACCTGATGGGCGACGGGCTGCGCGACCTGCTCGACCCAAGGCTACGGAGGCAGCGGCAATGATCGCGGTCGAGAACCTCTCGCTCGCCATCCATGGCGAGGCGATCCTGCGCGACGTGTCCTTCGCCATGGTGCCGGGGCGCACCTTCGGACTGGTCGGCGAAAGCGGCTCGGGCAAGTCGATGACGGCGCTTGCGCTGATGCGTCTGCTGCCCGAGAGCGCGCGCACCAGCGGCGCCGTCACCCTCGACAGCATCAACCTTCTGGACAAGCCCGAGGCCGAGATGTGCGCCCTGCGCGGCAATCAGCTTGGCATGATCTTCCAGGAACCGATGACGGCCCTCAACCCGGTGCAAACCATCGGCAACCAGGTGGCTGAGACCCTGCGCATCCACGGCATCGCGACCCACGCCGACGCGCGCGATGTCGCCCGGGCCAGGCTTGACCGGGTTGGCTTGCCGCAGATCGCGCTCGACCGCTACCCGCATGAACTGTCTGGCGGTCAGCGGCAACGCGTCTGCATCGCCACCGCCATCGCCCTGCGCCCCCGCCTGCTGATCGCCGATGAGCCGACCACCGCGCTCGACGTGACCACGCAGGCGCAGATCCTCGACCTTCTGCGCGGGCTGGTCGAGGAGGAGGGCATGGCGCTGCTGCTGATCACCCATGACCTGGCCGTGGTCGCCGACATGGCCGACCATGTCGCGGTGATGCAGGCGGGCGAGATCGTCGAACAAGGACCGACGCCGCAAGTGCTGAGTGAACAGCGCCACCCCTATACCCGCGCCCTGTTCGAGGCCTCGGATCACCGCCCAGCCCGCACCCCGCGCCCTTTGGGGGCGCCCTTGCTCACTGCCAGCGATGTCGACCGCCACTACCCCGGTCCGCGCACCGGCCTGTTGCGGCGGGGTGCGCCGGTCAAGGCCGTCGACGGGGTCAGCCTCACCCTCAAGACGGGCGAAAGCCTTGGCCTCGTGGGCGAATCGGGCTGCGGCAAGTCCACCCTGACCCGCGCCCTCCTTGGCCTCGACAAGGTCCAGGGCGGCGAGATCGCGGCGCTTGGCAACCCGGTCTCGCCGGCCATGCCGAACGCCCTGCGCGCCGGTATCCAGGTCGTGTTCCAGGACCCTTACGGCAGTTTCAACCCACGCTGGCGGGTGGAACACCTTGTCGCCGAACCCTTCCACCTGCTCGATGAGAAACCCACCCGCGAGGACCGCCGCAGAAAGGTGGGCGAGGCGCTTTTGGCCGTGGGTCTGCAGCCCTCGGACATGGACAAGTATCCACACGAGTTTTCCGGCGGACAGCGCCAACGTATCGCCATCGCGCGGGCGCTGATCACGAACCCGAAAATCCTCGTGCTGGACGAAGCCGTCTCCGCCCTCGACGTGCGCGTGCGCGCCCGCATCCTCGACCTGCTGGCCGACCTGCAAGACCGGATGGGGCTGAGCTACCTGTTCATCTCGCATGACCTGACGGTGGTGCGCGCGATCACCGACCGGGTGATGGTGATGCAGGCCGGCCGCATCGTCGAGCAAGGCCCGACCGAACAGGTCTTCGCCGCGCCGGGGCACGAATACACGCAGGCTCTGCTGGCCGCCGCACCGCGCTTGCCCGGATACGCACGCCCGTCATGACAACGCCCATCACACCGCAACCCTTCATTAAGGTTAACGCGCGCCCTGCCCTTCTTCTTGGCACAAATACTCCCGCCGGAGGCGTCCGTCCCGTGCAGACCGCGCGCCCGATCCGATCATCTTGAAACAGGAGTCACCCATGCAGCTTTGGTTCGATCCCGCAGAAGTGTTTATCGGGGGCCGCTGGGTCCTGCCCGCAAGCGGCGCGACGCTGCCCCTGGAAAACCCTTCCACCGGCGCGGAAATCGGTCGCATCGCGCGCGGCAACGCCGAGGACATCGACAACGCAGTGACGGCGGCGCGGGACGCCCTGGAAGGCGAGTGGGGCGCGCTGACCGCGGCGGAGCGCGGACGCATCCTGATGCGCCTCTCGTGGCTCATATCCCAAAAGATCGACGAACTGGCCGAGATCGAAGCGACGGATGTCGGCAAGCCCCTGACGCAGGCGCGCGGCGATGCCGTGGCGCTTGCGCGTTACATGGAATTCTACGGCGGTGCCGCCGACAAGGTGATGGGCGAAACGATCCCGTTCCAGCAAGGCTATACCGTTTACACCCTGCGCGAGCCGCACGGCGTGACGGGTCATATCGTGCCGTGGAATTACCCGATGCAGATCATCGGCCGCTCCGTCGGGGGGGCCCTGGCGATGGGCAATGCCTGCGTGCTGAAACCGGCGGAGGAGGCGTGCCTTTCCGCCCTCGCCTTTGCCGATCTGGCGCGGCAGGCGGGGCTGCCCGATGGCGCGCTCAACGTGGTGCCGGGACTGGGCGAGGAGGCCGGCGCGGCGCTGACCGCACATCCCGGCGTCAACCACATCTCCTTCACCGGCTCGGTCGGGGTGGGCAAGCGGGTGCAGACGGCGGCGGCGCACAACATCGTGCCGGTGACGCTGGAATTGGGCGGCAAGTCGCCGCAGGTGGTGTTCGAGGATGCCGACCTTGAAAAGGCCCTGCCCTTCCTCGTCAACGCAGGCATCCAGAATGCCGGGCAGACCTGTTCCGCCTCGTCGCGCATCCTCGTCCATGAAAGCCTTTACGACGAACTCTGCACCCACATGGCGGCGGCCTATGACGGTCTGACCGTCGGCCCCGCGATGGATGATCTCAAGGTCGGGCCCCTGATCTCCACCCGGCAGAAGGAAATCGTGGACGGCTTCCTGTCGTTGATCGACGACAACCACATCCTCAGCCGCGGCCGCATCGTCGAGGATGCCCCGGAAGGCGGGCATTACGTGGCGCCGGTGCTTGTCTCGGGCATCGGCCCGGATCATCGCCTCGCGCAGGACGAGATTTTCGGCCCGGTTCAGGTGATCCTCCCCTTCGCCGACGAGGAGGAAGCCGTCGCGATCGCCAATGGCACCGAATACGGGCTGGTCGCCTCGGTCTGGTCGCGCGACGGGGCACGGCAGATGCGGATGGCCAAGCGGTTGCGCGCGGGGCAGATCTTCATCAACAATTACGGCGCGGCGGGCGGCGTGGAGCTGCCCTTCGGCGGCGTCGGGCATTCCGGCCATGGCCGCGAAAAGGGGTTCGAGGCGCTCTACGGCTTCTCCGTGCTCAAAACCGTCGCGGCGCATCACGGCTGATCGCGCTTGAACCGGGCGGGCGGCGGGTTTACCCCCGGCGCACGCCGCTGCCAGAGGACCCGTGCCCATGCCCTTCAACCGTTCCATAAAGATCGCGCCGTCGATCCTGTCCGCCGATTTCGCCGATTTCGGGCGCGAGATCCGCGCCATCGAGGACCAGGGCGCCGACTGGGTGCATGTCGACGTGA